>Ga0192647_102501_pt1 | contig 11395 bp, 6 predicted proteins | sample LauGreFa1BDMLBSN_2_FD_133046 | JGI IMG/M metagenome (GOLD analysis project Ga0192647, IMG submission 133046) | Freshwater lake microbial communities from Lake Michigan, USA - Fa13.BD.MLB.SN - reassembly | ecosystem: Environmental > Aquatic > Freshwater > Lake | place: Lake Michigan, USA...
ATGAGCGCGCTGCGGCGAAGGCGGGGGCGGATAGCCATGAAGAGAAGGCTAACCAGGGGCAGCGCGCGCCCTCAACTCCAACAACCCCAAATCGCCAGCAAAAACCTGAGAATCGCCTGAACTATGGCGGCTGGCCTACTGTTTTCGCCATGTCTGCATCACATGGCCCCTCTCGCCTCATCGCCTCGCTCGTTGTGGGCGGTAATAGCGCCACCAGTGCGAATGGGGATAGTCGAAAGCTGCGCACCTCAGAAGATCGTGAGCGCTTTCTTGCCCTTCGAGCTGCGCCAGAGATTTCCCTGATTCTCGTTGGTGGGCAGAGCGAAAGAATTGAACCGTACCGAAGTGCGCCACATCCAATAGCTATCTTCTCCCGAGATCACATTGGTGAAATTCTCTCCATACGAAGTTACATTGAGAGAGTAAAACTCGATTTTCCCGGGACCATCCTCTGCGAAGGTGGCGTGACGCTCATTCATCTTCTTTTACGTGAAGATCTGATTGATTGCGCATTCATCTCCCGTGTTCCCATAGCAGGAGATGGCCACTTCCTTGACGAGAACTTATTGCGCGAGAAATTGCTCTGTATCTCTAGCGAAACGCTCAATCAGACAACCTTTGAAAAGTACGAGCGCGCCTCCCGATAAGGCTAACTTCGCTCTTTACCCTTATATATATGGAGGTAACAGCAAACGGTTCAGGTTCAGGGCAATTCGCAAGTGAATTTGACCTTCTCCTGGAGGCGCTTCGAGCCTTTCGACCACGTCCTGAAATCGAAATCGAAGAGATACCTGCCCCCGCAAAATTAGCCACGCATGGCTTTGCTCTCACCGCAGAATGTTTTGATGGCGAATTAGAAATTGCTAACGGTCGCTTTGTGCTCCTCTACGAACCTAATGGACAAGAGACCTGGGGCGGCCAATTTCGAGCGGTCACTTTTATTAAAGCCGATATTGAGCAAGAGATGGGCGCTGACCCACTGCTCCCGGAAGTTGGTTGGTCATGGTTTGAAGAATCTCTCTCAGATCTGAGCGCTTCACATTTGAGTGGCACAGTAACCCTTGCGCTCAGTTCATCATTTGGTGAACTTGCCGAACGCGCTTCGCAATCTGAGTTAGAGATAAGGGCCTCCTGGACCCTTCATGCAACAAATATTGATCAAGTGCTTGACCACCTTGAGCGTTGGAGCGCGCTCTTGGCACATTGCGCTGGTTTGCCACCACTCTCCCAAGGCGATGGCGTCGCGACGATGGTTCGTCGAACTAGATGAACCAAGAGCACATGACAAAGCAGGAGTCTGTACACGGGCAAACCCCGGAGCAATTGCACGACGAGGCAGAGCTTCCAGTACCGCCGTTACTCGGAGCGCCACGAACGCCACTGCCCGACTTAATTACCGATGAACGCGCGCTTGATGCAGCTATTGCCGAGCTAGGTGCGGGCGAAGGAGATATCGCACTTGATGCAGAGCGAGCTTCGGGATACCGATATTCCCAGCGCGCATACTTGATCCAGATCTATCGGCGCGGCGGAGGACTGCATCTCATCGACCCTGCGGCCTTTCCTGAAAATGAAATTCCACAGATCTTTTCCCCACTTAATCTACTCATTCAATCAGCAACATCAGTTATTCATGCAAGTTCCCAGGATTTACCATGTTTACGTGAGGTCGGAATTTTTCCTACGAAATTATTTGATACCGAACTGGCAGCACGAATTGCAGGATTTCCACGAGTGGGTCTGGGTGCACTGACCGAATCTTTGCTTAATCTTCGATTGGCAAAAGAACACTCAGCTGTTGATTGGTCTATTCGTCCACTCCATCATGATTGGCTTATTTACGCAGCTCTCGATGTGGATGTCCTCCTCGACTTAAAAGATGAGATTGTTCGTGTTCTTGCTGAGCGAAAAAAATTGGAGTGGGCGCTTGAAGAATCCGATGCAGCGTTAAATATGTCACCAGCGCTTCCTAGAAAAGAACCCTGGCGAAGAACTTCTGGAATACATCAAGTAAAAAGAGCTGAGCAGTTGGCAATCGTTCGCGAGTTATGGTTTGTTCGCGATGAACTGGCGCGCGAACGCGATATTGCATCGGGGCGACTTCTCAATGATCGAGCAATAATTTCGTGTGCGCTGAAAACTCCGACTTCACTCATTCATCTCGCGAGCCTGCCGGCATTTAAAAAAGATTCAGGAATATGGTGGAGCGCCCTTGAAAAAGCGCGCGCAAATCCCACAGCACCAAAACCACCGCCAAGCGATGGACCTCCTGCCCATATCCGCATGTGGCGAGAGCGATCACCACGCGCTTACGCACGTTTAACCCATGCCAAAGCTCAGTTATCTCTTTGTGCGCAGCGCGTGGAGTTGCCTGCGGAAAATTTGCTCGCCCCCGACATCGTTCGCCGTTTTTGTTGGCAAGATCCTCCCGCTGGAGGCTTTGCTCTAGAGGAGGTCAGCGAATTTCTCCAGAGCCGTGGCGCTCGAGGATGGCAGATTGATTTGAGCGCACCATTGCTCCACGCCATCCAAGGTGAGGTGGAGCCATTTCACTCCGAAAGCCCTGATGAGGCCAGTTCCGACCAAGAGTTGGAGTAGTCGCAAAGAAAGTTACCCTCCAGTAACCTTTGCTCCACGCCACTGTTCTCCCCGACCTGACGGGAGAGATGGATGGAAGTGGCGAGCAGGAGGGTTTTATGAAGAGCGAGTCAGTAGTTCTCATTGATGCAGTCCGCACTCCATTTGGAAAAGCGGGAAGCCTTTATGCGGGAACTCGCGCCGATGACATCATGGTCCGTTGCATCCGTGGATTGCTTGAACGTAACCCCGCTCTCTCCCCCGAAGATATTGATGATGTGGCGATTGCGGCCGCAGCACAAAATGGTGATCAAGGAATGAATATCGGCCGGAGCGCATCGCTACTGGCTGGAATTCCACAATCTGTTCCTGGTTATTCAGTAGATCGCTGGTGCGCTGGTGCGCTTACATCAGTGACAACTCTCGCCGGAAGTATTGCCATTGGCGCTTACAACGTGGCGCTTGCTGGTGGCGTCGAACATATGGGCAATCACCCCATGGGAGATTTGATGGATCCAAATCCTCGCTACCTGGCCGAGAAGATGGTTGATCAAGATGCGCTCTCGATGGGAGCAACTGCAGAACGTCTTCACGATAAGTTTCCGCATTTAACAAAAGAGCGCGCTGATCGCTATGCCTATAACTCACAAATGAAAACTGCTGCTGCATATAAAGAGGGAAAGATTCAACGAGATTTGATTCCTGTTGCCGTGCGCTCTCCGGAACTTGGTTGGGGCGTCGCTACCGTTGACGAACCACCACGTCCAACAACGACGATGGAGGGTTTAGCTACTTTGAAAACTCCTTTCCGCCCCTCTGGGCGAGTAACGCCCGGAAATGCAGCAGGTTTAAATGATGGCGCAACCGCTGCACTTCTGATGAGTGAGAGCGAAGCGAAGCGACGCGCTCTTTCGCCAAAGGCAAAGCTCGTGAGTTTCGCATTTGCTGGAGTTGCTCCGGAAATTATGGGATATGGACCGGTACCAGCAACGATCAAAGCGCTCGAAAAAGCTGGTCTGACCATTGAGCAAGTAGGACTCTTCGAGGTAAACGAAGCGTTCTCCATTCAAGTACTCGCCTTCCTCGATCACTTTGGAATCGCTGACGACGATTCGCGTGTCAATATTTACGGTGGTGCAATAGCAGTTGGGCACCCGCTTGCCTCATCTGGCATTCGCCTCATGCTTAACCTCGCTCGCGGTTTCGAAGAGCGGCCAAACGTCCGATATGGAATAACCACCATGTGTATTGGACTCGGCATGGGCGGCACCATTATTTGGGAGAACCCACATTGGAATGGCACCGATTGGAATAAGGGGAATTAATATGAGCGTTGCTGCACCAGAGGAAGTCATCACGCAAGCTTTTGTTCGCGAAGTAGATCTCACGCCATTTGGTTTTGCCGGAAAACTTGCGCTCATCACTATCGATAACGGTTTGGATTACAACAGACCCAACACGATTGGACCTGAGGGATTAAAGGCGCTCAATAGCGCAATCGATCAGGCGGTTGCAACGGGTGCGCAGGCAATTGGTATTACTGGAAAACCATTTATCTTCGCGGCAGGCGCTGACCTTAGCGGCGTGGCCTCTGTAAGTGATGGTGCGCAAGCGCGCGCTTTTGGAAAACTTGGACATGATGTTTTCCGCAGATTCGGTGAGAGCGGAGTTCCTACATTTGCTTTTATCAATGGGCTTGCACTTGGCGGTGGACTCGAAATCGGGTTGCATTGCAACTATCGCACCCTCTCGAGCACTGCATTTGTCGCGCTTCCAGAAGTTTTCCTAGGTCTGGTACCAGGTTGGGGTGGGGCCACGCTACTGCCGTTATTAATTGGTCCAGAAAAGGCAGCGAGAGTGATCATGGTCAATGCCTTGAATAACAACACCATGCTCAAAGCGCATGAAGCCCTGGAGCTAGGAGTTGTTGATTCGGTTTATCTCCCCGCTGATTTTCTCGAAAAATCACTTAGCTTTGCAGCGCAAATCCTCTCAGGAAAGAAGAAAATCGAACGGATCGATTACAGAGCTGATGAAGGAGCATGGAAGGCTGCCGCAGCTATCGGTGCTGCTGCAAAAGAGAAGAAATACGGAAATGCACAGGTCGATGCGCCACGATTAGCGCTCGAATTAATGGCCCAATCACGTACCGCTACTCGTGACTCCGGATTTGCCGCCGAAGATGAAGCCCTAAACGAATTAGTCATGGGCGATCCGTTCCGCGCTTCTATCTATGCCTTCAATCTCATTCAAAAGAGTAAAAAGAAAGTCGAGGGCGCTCCGAAACCAGCTCTTGCCCGAAAAGTGACTCGCGTTGGCGTAGTAGGTGCGGGTTTGATGGCTTCTCAATTAGCGCTACTCATACTACGTAACTTAAAAGTTCCCGTTCACATCACTGACCTAGACCAAGCTCGTGTCGATAAAGGTCTGGCATGGATTCATAATGAGCTCGACACCCTAGTGACAAAGAAGCGGATGCGCTCTGAAGAAGCGGGTTGGCTCAAACATATTCTTACTGGCAGCACAAGTAATAAAGATTTCGCGCCCTGCGATTTCATTATCGAAGCTGTCTTCGAAGAGATGGAAATCAAACGTAAGCTCTTTACCGAGTTAGAGGGCATCATCTCGCCAGAGTGTATTTTGGCGACAAATACCTCATCGCTCTCCGTTACAAAGATGTCAGATCACTTGAAAAATCCTGAACGAGTTATTGGATTTCACTTCTTTAATCCAGTCGCTGTCATGCCGCTTCTTGAGATTGCGCGTACACCACATACAGACGATGCCACCACCGCAACCGCCGTGGTGATTGGAAAAGAACTAAAGAAAACCATGGTCATCGTAAAAGATGCCCCTGCATTTGTAGTTAATCGACTTCTGATGCGCTTCATGGGTGAAATTACTGACTCACTCGATGAAGGAACTCCTCCAGAGGTTGCCGATAGCGCGATGACCCCCCTTGGTCTACCAATGAGTTCATTTGAACTTCTCGGATTGGTCGGTCCAGGAGTTGCGCTCCACGTTGCGCAAACATTGAACGCTACGTTGGGTGAGCGTTATCGAGTAAGCCCAACCATCGAGCGGTTAGTTAAAAATGGTGTGCGAACCTTTTATCTCAAAGATGAAAACGGCGCCCTCACAATCAACCCAGATGCTGCTGCCTGTATCGAAAAGGGAGATAAAGCATCGACTGCAGATCAAGTGCGCACTCGAGCGCTCACCGCTCTTGCTACTGAGGCGAGGATGATGCTTGATGAAGGGGTGATCTCCTCCCCTGCTGAAATCGACCTTTGCATGTTGCTGGGAACTGGTTGGCCGCTGCACTTGGGTGGCGTACTGCCTTACCTTGATCGAACGGGAATTAGCGAAGCGGCTACTGGCCAACGCTTTCATCAGCCGGGCGTGGCATCTCTTCCATAATTGGCAGCTCACCGGTTGATCGAAGTTCAACAAGGCTCCGCGCAATTTTCTGTCCAGTAATTCCAAGATCCTGAAGAATTTCAGCGCGCTTAGAATGCTCAATAAAGGTTAAAGGAATTCCGATGGAATGCACTGGCACATCAATGCCGGCATCGCGCATACTTTCGGCCAAGGCGCTTGCGATACCTGCGCGGCGGATGCCATCTTCAATGACGACAACATGCGCATAGCGTTGTGCCATCGTAAGAATTGCTGGCGCTAACGGTTTGACCCAACGAGGATCGATCACCGTGACGCCCACTCCCTCACGATATGCCTGCGCTGCTGCTTCAACAGCAAGGCTAGCCATTGCGCCAACGCTGACAATAAGAATGTCTGCGCTCTCGCCGCGATAGAGAACGTCGATTCCGTCTCGCCGTTCAAATGCTGGGATATCTGCCGCCACGCTCCCTTTGGGAAAGCGAAGTAACGTTGGTTGCTCAGAAATTGCAATCGCCTCACGGAGTAGCTCTTGCAATCTCGAGCCATCACGTGGTGCAGCTACTTTTAAGTGAGGCACAATTCCAGTGAGCGCGAGATCCCACATTCCATGATGAGAAGGACCGTCATCACCGGTGATACCTGAGCGATCTAGTACAAAGGTAACCCCGGCTTTATGTAGCGCAACATCAAGTAGGAGTTGATCAAATGCGCGATTTAAAAATGTCGAATAAAGAGCGACAACGGGATGAAGACCACCATAGGCAAGACCGGCAGCGCTTGCGACGGCATGCTGCTCGGCAATTCCTACATCGACAGTTCGAGTCGGAAATTCTTCAGCAAATTTATCTAAGCCGGTGGGACCCAGCATTGCAGCAGTGAGCGCTACAACTTTAGGGTCGGTGCGCCCGATGGAGAGAAGTTCCTCGGAGAAGACAGAGGTCCAAGTCTTTCCTGATGATGCGAGCGCTTCGCCAGTCTCGGGATCGACGGGGCCAACAGCATGAAAACGCTCTGCTTCATCGTTTACTGCAGGCGCAAAGCCACGCCCCTTCTCTGTTATGGCATGAACAATTACTGGGCCGCCAAAATCCTTGGCAGCTTTGAGAATATTCTCCATCGCCTCAATATCATGACCATCGACTGGACCGAGATACTTCAGACCAAGATCCTCGAACATGCCTTGTGGCGCAATAATGTCCTTAATCCCTTTTTTCATACCGTGCAAAGTTTCGAATATTGGTTGTCCAACAACGGGCGTCTTCTCGAGAACGCTCTTGCCCCAATCGAGGAAGCGTTCGTAACCCTTGGTAGCGCGAAGCGTTGTGAGATAGGTCGATATACCGCCGATTGTCGGGCTGTACGAGCGTTCATTATCGTTAACCAAAATAACAAGTGAGCGATCTTTTGTAGCAGCAATATTGTTGAGCGCTTCCCATGCCATTCCTCCGGTAAGCGCGCCATCGCCAACGACGACTACAACAGATTTATCAGTATTTCCTTGAAGTGCAAAGGCGCGTGAGATTCCATCACCCCAGGAAAGTGCAGTAGAGGCATGCGAGTTCTCAATGACATCGTGCTCGCTTTCGCGACGATTTGGATAACCGGAGACGCCGCCACGTTGTCGCAATTTTTCAAAGCCCTCTTGGCGACCGGTTAGAAGTTTATGTACATAACTTTGATGGCCGGTATCAAAAAGGATGACATCGCTTGGAGAGTTAAAGGTGCGGTGAAGCGCGATAGTTAATTCAACGACCCCCAAATTAGGGCCTAGATGGCCGCCGGTTCGCGAAACCGAACGAATGAGGAACTCTCTAATCTCCTGCGCCAACGCAGGAAGTTGCTCCGGTGCAACTTTTTTAAGCTCATCTGGGGAGCCAACCGACTGGAGAATCACCACCCCAGTCTAGCCAAACAGTTAGGAAGCGCTCGAGATAAGCGAGCGAAGCACATACTGCATGATTCCGCCGTGGCGGTAGTAATCAGCTTCGCCTGGCGTATCGATTCGCACCTTGGCGGTGAATCGAACACTTCCGGCAGTAACTGCAACGGTTGGGGGAATTTTCCCAGAATTCAATTCCACTATTCCCGTGATCGCAAATTCTTCATCACCGGTTAAGCCGAGAGTTCGTGGATTTTCTCCATCGAGGAATTGGAGCGGTAATACTCCCATGCCGATCAGATTGGAACGGTGAATTCGCTCATAGGATTCTGCGATAACTGCTTTTACACCTAACAACGCTGTGCCCTTTGCCGCCCAGTCTCGCGAAGAACCAGAGCCATACTCTTTTCCAGCAAGTATGACGAGCGGAACTCCTGCGTTTTGATAGGCAACTGATGCATCGTAAATCGTTGACTGTGATCCACCTTCAAGGAAATTCTTTGTGAACCCTCCCTCAACTCCCTCTTTCTCAAGAAGTAAGTTCTTCAATCTGATATTTGCGAATGTGCCGCGAATCATCACTTCATGGTTACCTCTGCGTGAACCGTAAGAATTGAAATCGACCCGCTCGACGCCATGGCTCTGCAGATACTTGCCAGCGGGTGAATCAGCTTTGATATTACCCGCTGGTGAAATGTGATCAGTTGTCACAGAATCACCAAGGAGCGCAAGAACCCGTGCTCCTGAAATATCTTGAACGGGAAGAGGGCTCTTTGGCATACCTTCGAAATAAGGGGGCTTACGAACATAAGTCGATTGCGGATCCCACTCAAAAGTTTCACCGGTTGGTGTATCTAGCGCCTTCCAGCGATGATCCCCTTCAAATACAGAGGAATAATCCTTTCGGAACATCTCTGAGGTAATCGAATTAGCGACGACGCTCTCAATCTCTTGTGAGCTTGGCCAAATATCTTTGAGATAAACCGGCGCACCTTGTGCATCTGTACCGAGCGGATCTTTTTCGAAATCGTGGTTCATCGTTCCTGCAATTGCATAAGCAACTACAAGTGGTGGCGAGGCGAGGTAGTTCATTCGTACATCGGGAGAGATACGTCCCTCAAAATTTCTATTTCCGGATAGGACGGCTGAGACTGCAAGGTCTTGCTCATTGATTGCAGCAGAAATTTCAGTTGGCAGCGGCCCAGAATTTCCAATACATGTGACACAACCGTATCCGACAAGATTAAATCCAAGCGCCTCCATGTAACGAGTGAGGTCGGCGCGATCGTAGTAATCAGTAACAACCTTCGAGCCTGGTGCAAGCGTGGTCTTGACCCAAGGTTTTGCTTTTAAGCCTCGCTCTACTGCCTTCTTCGCCAGTAGCGCAGCGCCCACCATGACCGATGGATTAGAGGTATTGGTGCAAGAGGTAATAGAGGCGATGACTACATCGCCATTAGTGATGGTGAATTTCTGCTCCCCCATTGCAACGGCAACTGGTTCTTTCGCAGTCTTTTCGCGAACATAACTTGGCAGAGCTTCAGTAAATTTACTCTTCGCTTGATCGAGCGCGATTCGATCTTGTGGTCGCTTAGGGCCAGCTATCGATGGTCGAATAGTTGAGAGATCTAGTTCGAGATGCTCCGAGTAGCGTGGCGTTGCACTTGGGTTATGCCATAACCCTTGTGCTTTTGCGTAATCGGAAACGAGCGAGAGTTGCTCTTCACTTCGTCCAGTCAATCGAAGATAGGTAATAGTCTCTTCATCAATAGGGAAGATCGCACAGGTTGACCCATACTCTGGACTCATATTTCCAATTGTTGCGCGATTGGCCATCGGAACTGCAGAGACGCCAGGTCCATAAAATTCAACGAACTTTCCAACAACTCCATGCTTACGAAGTTGCTCGGTAATGGTGAGTGCAAGATCTGTTGCAGTAGTTCCAACAGGTAACTCACCTGTTAACTTGAAACCAACGACCCGTGGAATGAGCATTGAGACAGGTTGACCAAGTAACGCTGCCTCCGCCTCGATACCACCGACCCCCCAACCGAGTACGCCTAACCCATTCACCATGGTGGTATGTGAATCTGTTCCGACAACTGTGTCTGGGTAGGCTCGCATCACGCCATTTACTTCACGAAGCATCACTACGCGCGCTAAGTATTCGATATTTACCTGGTGAACGATTCCTGTTCCTGGTGGAACGACTTTGAACTCATCGAAAGCGGTCTGTCCCCAACGCAAGAAGCGATAACGCTCGTGATTTCTTTGATATTCAATATCTGTGTTCTTCTCGAAGGAATCCGGACGACCAAATACATCTGCAATAACAGAGTGATCGATTACAAGTTCCGCTGGCGCCAGTGGATTAACTTTTGCTGGATCCCCGCCAAGTTCAACGACGGCTTCGCGCATCGTTGCAAGGTCGACAACGCAAGGAACGCCGGTGAAGTCCTGCATGATGACGCGAGCTGGCGTAAATTGAATTTCAGTATCGGGTTCAGCTGAGGGATCCCATTTCGCAAGAGCGGTGATCTGCTCCGCAGTGATATTTGCGCCATCTTCATGGCGAAGTAAGTTCTCGAGGAGGATTTTTAAGCTAAAGGGCAGGTCAGATGCGTCAGAGAGCCCTGTGATGTCGAAGATCTCAAGGTTTCTGCCGCCACTGGAAAAAGTTCGCTTTGCCTTGAAGGAATCCTTACTCATAGCCCGCCCCCAGATTTATCTTGATATCAAGATATTACCGGTTCAAAGGTAAAAACGCACTCGATATGGGCGGTCTGCGGGAAGAGGTCAAAGGCGGCGCTCTGGACAAGCTGGTATCCGCGTTCAGCCAGTCGTTGCGTATCTCGGGCCAGCGACGCGGGATCACAGGAGATGTAACAGATTCGCCGAGGTGCAAGTTTCACAATCTGCTCGAGCACCACCAGCTCTGCTCCACTTCGTGGTGGATCTAAAAGCACAATCTCTGCCTCTTTAATTTTCACAATCTCTTTCGCTACATCACCCTCATGAAAGCGAACATCCGAAAAGTCTCGGAGATTAAATTGCGCATCGCTAATGGCAGCGCTACTTGATTCGATGATCTCTACCCTTGCACCTGCGCTAGCGAGCAGCTTTGCAAATAACCCTACCCCTCCGTAAAGATCAAGCGCACGCTCACCCTTGCGAGGTGAAAGCGAGTTGAGCGCCGCTTCGCCAAGAACTTCAGCAGCGCGGACATGTCCTTGCCAGAAGCTCTCCTTACTCACTCGATACTGATAAGTGTTGCCATGGACGAGAATCTCTTCGATTCGCATTTCATCAGGTAGCGATATTCGATTAATGCTGACATGGCGCGCAGCAAGCACCTTTCCTACCCCAAGCTTTTCGGAGGCAACTAGGCAATCGGTGATCGGAAAGACTTCATGGGAGCGGTTCTTAAGAAAACCTGCCTGACCGGTGCGATCAACATGAAGTGTGAGTCTGCCGCGATATCGACTGCCGCTATCTAGCGCAAGCGCAACTTCTTGAACTGGAACTGTTAACGTCATT
>Ga0192647_102507_pt1 | contig 11383 bp, 7 predicted proteins | sample LauGreFa1BDMLBSN_2_FD_133046 | JGI IMG/M metagenome (GOLD analysis project Ga0192647, IMG submission 133046) | Freshwater lake microbial communities from Lake Michigan, USA - Fa13.BD.MLB.SN - reassembly | ecosystem: Environmental > Aquatic > Freshwater > Lake | place: Lake Michigan, USA...
GGAATCGTCTGGTTGAAGTCAACCCGCAGGCGGGCGAAAAGCTCGACCCCATGAAACATCAGGCCATTTCCATGGTCGCCGCAGAGCAGGAAGCGAACACTATCGTTAGCGTGCTGCAAAAGGGCTACATGATTTCCGACCGGCTGCTGCGCCCCGCGCTGGTCACCGTTTCACAGTAGCCGGACTTGAAACTGCGACAAAGCGCCGCATTTCATCGGCATACAGTTATCTAATCAGTTTTTGAAGGGACATCATCATGAGCAAGATCATTGGCATTGACCTCGGAACCACCAATTCCTGCGTCGCCATCATGGAAGGCGGCCAGCCCAAGGTCATCGAAAATTCGGAAGGTGCCCGCACCACGCCGTCGATCATCGCCTACCAGGAAGACGGTGAAATTCTGGTTGGCGCGCCGGCAAAACGTCAGGCGGTGACCAATCCCAGAAACACGCTGTTTGCTGTCAAACGCCTCATTGGCCGGAAATACGACGAGAAAGAAGTCCAGAAAGACATCGGACTCATGCCCTACGAAATCATGAAGGCGGACAACGGTGATGCCTGGATTTCGGTGCGTGACAAGAAGCTCGCGCCGCCGCAGATTTCCGCTGAAGTGCTGCGCAAGATGAAAAAGACAGCCGAAGATTATCTCGGCGAGGAAGTTACCGAGGCTGTCATTACGGTGCCTGCTTATTTCAATGACGCGCAACGTCAGGCGACTAAAGATGCAGGTCGTATCGCGGGTCTGGATGTCAAGCGCATCATCAACGAGCCGACCGCAGCGGCGCTGGCGTTTGGTCTGGACAAGAGTGGCAAGGGTGATCGCAAAATTGCTGTCTACGATCTGGGTGGTGGTACCTTCGATGTTTCCATCATCGAAATTGCCGATGTCGATGGTGAAATGCAATTCGAAGTGCTCTCTACTAACGGAGATACTTTCCTCGGTGGCGAAGACTTCGATCAGCGTCTGATCGATCACATCATCGAAGAATTCAAGAAGATCAACGGCCTGGATCTGGCCAAGGACCCTATCGCGCTGCAGCGTATCAAAGCTTCGGCCGAGCGCGCGAAAATTGAATTGTCCTCTTCTCAGCAGACTGAAATCAACGAGCCGTATATCGCAATGGCCAACGGTGCACCCATGCACCTGAATCTGAAAATCACCCGTGCCAAGTTAGAGTCACTGGTAGAAGAATTGATTGCGAAAACCATCGAGCCGTGTCGCATCGCGATTGCGGATGCAGGCGTGAAAGTGTCCGATATCGATGACATCATTCTCGTTGGCGGCATGACGCGCATGCCCAAGGTGCAGGAGAAAGTCAAAGAATTCTTCGGAAAAGAACCACGCAAGGACGTCAACCCCGATGAGGCGGTTGCTGTCGGTGCTGCGATCCAGGGCTCGGTACTCTCGGGCGATCGCAAGGACTTGCTGCTGCTGGACGTTACACCGCTGTCACTGGGTATCGAAACCCTGGGTGGTGTGATGACCAAGATGATCAAGAAAAATACGACCATCCCGACCAAGTTCAGCCAGGTCTTCTCAACCGCCGAGGACAATCAGCCCGCCGTGACGATCAAGGTGTTTCAGGGCGAACGCGAAATGGCCGCAGGTAACAAAGGCCTGGGTGAATTCAACCTCGAGGGCATTCCACCCGCGTCGCGTGGCACACCACAAATCGAAGTTACTTTCGATATCGATGCCAATGGCATTTTGCATGTGGGTGCCAAAGACAAGGCCTCAGGCAAAGAAAACAAGATCACCATCAAAGCCAACTCGGGACTGACCGAGGAAGAAATTCAGCGCATGGTTCGTGATGCAGAAGCCAACGCGGCTGAAGACCAGCGTCTGAAAGAGCTGGCGGAGGCGCACAATCAGGGTGACTCGCTTGTGCACTCTACCCGCAAGGCGCTTACCGAGCACGGCGACAAGCTTGAAGCTGCCGAGAAGGAAAAGATCGAGGCTGCCATCAAGGATTTGGAAGCCGCACTCAAAGGCAGCGACAAGGCTGATATCGACGCCAAATCGGCAGCTCTCTCAACCGCTGCGCAAACGCTGGGAGAAAAAATGTATGCCGACATGCAGGCACAGCAGGCTTCTGTAGCCCCTGAAGGTGCCCAAGCCGGCGCGAGTGCGGGTGCCAAGCCAGCGGAAGACGATGTGGTTGATGCCGACTTCAAGGAAGTCAAAGACAAATAACCCTCAGTTCCGCGCAGGGTAGCTTGCGCGGGTTTCGCCGGGCTGGCGTGGCTTGAAAGCCGCCTGCCCGGTTTTTTGCATGTGAGGTTCTGCGCAAGTAGAGCAGAACTGCCGTAGTGCTCAGGACAACCGACGATGGCCAAACGCGATTTTTACGAAATACTCGGTGTTGCGAAGAACGCTTCTGATGACGAAATCAAGAAGGCGTACCGCAAGCTGGCGATGAAATATCATCCGGACCGCAATCCGGACAGCAAAGGCGCCGAGGATAAATTCAAGGAAGCCAAAGAAGCTTATGAGATGCTTTCTGATCCGCAGAAGCGTGAAGCCTATGATCGCTTTGGTCACGCGGGTGTTGACCCCAATGTGGGAGGCGGTGCGGGGGGCGGCGGTTTCGCTGGCGCTGGCGGTTTCTCGGATGCCTTCGGCGATATCTTTGGCGACATTTTTGGCGGTGGCGCTGGCCGCTCCCGCGGTGGCGCGCAAGTGTATCGCGGCGCAGATTTGCGCTACAACCTCGACATAAGTCTCGAGCAAGCTGCCAACGGTTTCGATACCACGATCCGAGTGCCTTCGTGGGATGGTTGCGACACCTGTCATGGATCGGGAGCCAAGCCTGGTACATCGCCAACGACTTGTGGTACTTGCGGTGGTCATGGCCAGGTACGCATGCAGCAGGGATTTTTCAGTATCCAGCAAACCTGTCCCAAGTGCCACGGCACGGGCAAGGTGATTCCTGACCCCTGCAATACCTGCAGTGGCTCAGGTCGTATCAAGCGAAACAAGACTCTCGAAGTCAAAATACCCTCCGGTATTGATGACGGCATGCGTATCCGCTCCACCGGCAATGGCGAGCCTGGCATGAATGGGGGGCCACCCGGTGATCTGTACGTTGAGATCCATATCAAGCCGCATGCTGTTTTTCAGCGTGATGGTGATGATTTGCACTGCGAAATGCCTATCTCGTTTGCCAAAGCAGCGATCGGTGGCGAGATTGAGGTGCCTACACTATCCGGCAAAGTCTCATTCACGGTGCCCGAGGGTACGCAAACCGGCAAGACCTTCCGCTTGCGCGGCAAGGGTATTAAAGGCGTGCGCTCGGGATTTCCCGGCGACCTGTTCTGCCATGTACTGATTGAAACTCCGGTGAAGTTAACTGAGAAACAAAAAGACCTGCTGCGTGAATTTGAAGCACTGACCGATGCGGGTGGCGCAAAGCACAGTCCGCAAAGTAAATCATGGATGGATAAGGTAAAGGATTTTTTTGAGTAGCCGTTGATTGATTTTAAGAAATTTATTGACAAAAAAATAGAAAAAACTTGAAGGCCGCTGACTTAACGTCGGCGGCCTTTTTTTATGCGCTCAATTTGCGTTGGTCTCATGACAGATTGTGAATTTTCGTTAAAAGACTCAATAAGCATGCAGCAGAAGTAGAATTTTCCAGTGCAAAAACGCCTTTATCGGGCTTGCTGCTAAAAATGACTGGGCCTGATGTCCGTCATCTCATTTACATCGTTCCGTCAGCCCACATGCTACAGCCCCTGTATCGCTATGCAGAAGGACCTCGAGACAGCGAGCTTGAGCAATCGATTGTCAGAATTGTGGTGGGTGTGGTTTTGCTTTCCTATTTCGCATATATCGACAGTTCACATCTATATTCAGACATCGAATTTCATCTCGATATATTGGTCGTCATTGCTGTCTTTCTCGTCATCGCGCTCAGCATCAGCATTTGCATCGTTTTCTGGCGAGGTGATGTCCCTATACGGCGTATCGCCGCCATTGTGCTCGACGCCGGCACGCTTTCCTATCTCTTTCTGATTGGCGGCAGTCACGCAGCGCCTCTGTATTTTCTGTATCAATGGATCATTATTGGTTATGGTTTTCGATTCGGAAAGAAATACTTATTCATTGCATTGGCGCTATCGCTGATCGGCTTCGGGTGGGTGATCCTATCCGTTCCCTACTGGATAAGTGAGCCAGGTCTCTCGATTGGCTTGTGGGTAGGAACACTGTTGATATCCATCTATTTCAGCACCCTAGTCGGACGGCTTTACAAAGTTCTGGAGCATGCTGAAGTCGCCAACAACGCAAAGCGCCAATTCATTTGCGCTGTCAGTCATGAACTCAGAACACCACTGAATGCCATCATTGGCATGGTTGATCTGATGAAAAGTACAGAGATCGATCGTGAGCAAAAAGAAATGCTTGATTGCATGACGACCACATCCCAGGTCATGCTATCGCAGATTGAAGACGTACTCGATTTCTCGAAGATAGAAGCTGGAAAAATGTCGGTGACAAACACGACATTCGATCTCTACCAGCTCGTACAAAGCATACTGGATATTTTCCGCTACCGAATTGATCCTCTAGCGATCGAGCTATTGAACAGTACTGCCAGCGATGTACCGTACTTCATCAAGGGCGATCCTCATCATCTCCGGCAAATACTGGTGAATCTGCTGGGTAACTCCGTCAAGTTCACGGAGCAGGGACGCATCACACTATGTGTGCGTCTTCTGCACAAAACTACTGAGGCAGTGCGACTACGATTTGCGGTGAAAGACACTGGTATTGGTATTCCACAGGAAGCACAGAGCCGCATATTCGACAGTTTTACACAAGCTGAAGAAACTACAGCCAGACGATATGGCGGTACTGGTCTTGGAACTACGATCAGCAAGCAACTGGTCGAGCTCATGGGTGGTGAGATCGGCTTTCACAGTATCCAGGGCCAAGGAAGCGAATTCTGGTTTGAACTCGAATTCGGCATCGCCGACAATGAAGAACAGGATCAAAAGATATTGAATGCAAGCCAGCTGAAAAGCATCATTATCAGCGCCAATCCAAAAACAGATGAGCTACTTGATCATCTGAGTAATTGCAGCAACAATCCGCCGCTGCTAGCGACCGATTTTGACGAGGCTAAAGCCGTTATAGAACAGTCGATTCTGATGGGAAAGTCAATACGTCTGGTCTTTATTCATGAACCTCTATCGGAAAAATCAACGCTGCAAGAGTTGGAAAATAGTCTAAGGTCAAGGGTGCTCTCGCTGCGCGAAGTCACCAATGACATGCTGATGACACTGGTTCTACTTTGCGAGAACGATCTAGAAGAAAAACTTCTGGAAGATGTCGCTGAGCGAGTCGGATTCTCAGCTATTTTGAATTTGCCTTGCAAACTTATCTCATTGAAAAATATCTTGCATGCGCACTCGATAATATTATCCAGTGAAACCCCAAAGAAAATAATATCAACCTCTTCAGAAAAAGACGCCAGGTTACCTATTTCTAATCTGGATACGAAATTTGATGATAGCTCTTACAGAGTACTGGTTGCAGAAGATAATCCAACTAACAGAAAGGTCATTCAAAAAATACTAGATCGTGCAGGTCATCACTGCACGCTGGCTAAAGATGGTGAAGACGCGCTCGATAAAATAGAAAAAAGAGAATTTGATGCAATTATTCTCGATATGAATATGCCCGGAATGACGGGTATGGATGTTGCTCGCATGTACAGACTGATGCGGGGAAACATGATGCGAGCTCCCATCATCATGTTCTCAGCGAATGTCACCACAGAAGCACGCGAAGAAAGTATCGAAGCGGGCGCTGATGAATTTTTACCAAAGCCGATTCAGGTCAATTCTTTTCTTCAAACCTTGGACCGGCTAGTCAACGATTTCAAGCTCTCAGGGCCACCCGAGAACAGTGCTACTGCAGTAATGCCTAAGAGTCGACTCAGGCTGCTGCAACCAACGGAAAAAGTCCTCAATCTGCAAAGTCTGAAAGATCTCGAAAAAGTCAGCAAGGATCCTCGATTTCTCGATGATCTCATCCTTGAATATGTCACTGAAAACAGAAAACTATTGTGTTCTCTGGAGATTGCTTTGGCGGAAGTCAGAGTTGATGAAATAAAAGAAATACTTCACACCATAAAAGGCTCTGCGCTCAGCATTGGCGCAGTTTCTCTGAAAATGATGTGCAAGCGTATTGAAAAACTAAGTCCTTTTGAAATGGAGGAGTACTCAATCGAAATATTGCAGGATATGAAAATGGTATTCAATGCGCTTTGTGAAGAGCTTGAAATATATCGTCAGGCACGCCGGCAAATTGTCACTGAGCGCGACTGAAACATGATTAAAATCATTAGGAGAGAAATATGTCATTTGCAAATCAGCTCATTGAATTGACCGATATTCAATGCCGTGAAATAGAAAATACTCCAACGATGCGGGGCTTGCTTTCTGGCGATATATCGGAGAACCAGTATGTGAAATTCATGGCTGATATCTATCCTGTTGTATTGCATTTTTGCCCAATAATGGCTGCAGCTGCGGGTCGCTGCGCAGAAAAATATGATGTCGTAAGACTTTATCTGTACGATCATATTCACGAAGAGAAGGGTCATGAAAAGATTGTCCTGAAAGACATCGCAAGCTTTGGCTATGCTTCGACCTCTATCACAGAGAAGCCACCACGGGAAGCTATCCAGGCAATGCTAGCATTCAACTATTTTTCAGCTCTGATGGGAAATCCCTGCAATGTTCTTGGAATGATTTATGTGCTGGAGATTATTTCCTCAGTTTATGCAGGTAAAGCGGCCAGTGCTGTTTCAAATGCCCTGGGACGAAACCTGTCAGAAGGATTTATATTTCTGCAATCGCACTCCTCAGCAGATATGGAGCATATGACAAAACTGCGCCACTTATTTCAGTCGATAGAATCGCCTGAGATATTTGCAGATTTGATGAATAGTGTAAAAATGAATTTTTATCTTTTTTGTCAGGTACTCAAACAAGAAAATTAAAACTTTTTTGCGCACCTTCTTCGAAAAAATTCCCCCAGCTGTTTTGGTAGGAAGGCTTGATTTGGGTTTATGGAATTGGTAGCACTCTCAAGGCGTGTATTCTGCATGCAAGTGCAGATTCGGCAGTACGTTTGGTATGTCTAAAGTGCTCTTCGATTCCTCCGTTGCACTATTGCGGCGATCTGGGGCAGCGCTGATTAAATGAATGCAGAAAATTTTATGGCAAGATCAATGAAGATAAGGCATTGAGTTTACTGGTCCCCACGTCGCACAGCTACGCTGGCTCGTCATAAAATGCAGATTTATTCAGCGTCTCCCTAGAAAAATAGGTTCTTAGAGGTTCTGTTCAACAAAAATCCACTTGTGTTGTTGCACTGCCTCACCATACGTATCCGTTTTCTTGAATAGTGAGCCTGGGAAGCGGATTTTTTGTTAGACAGAACCTCTAAGTACTGATACTTCCGAGCAGAGCTTAAACGTTATTTTTTTAAAAATTGTTCTCGTGCTTGATCGGCGCTTCCTTGAGCTACGCTGCAGCGAGGTAGAAATTTCTATCTGTCGCTTGCGTTCGTTGCTCTTGTTGACGACGCTGGGAGTGGACAAGACGATTCATCATGTGTAAATCTTTGCTTGTCAGTTGCAGCGCGGAATCAACCCATATAGATGTGATTTCCAGTAGTTCCTGGTAAGAGACGGGCGTAGCATGGCGACGGCATTCATAAATCGCTCTCAACCCGTTTAGCCTTTTGTTTTGCTTTTGTATCATCTCAAATACGGCTTTAGTGCCTTCCCCTTGAGGAACTACCAGATCAATAACGCCCATTTTTTCCAAATCTTCGGCGAGATAGGTGTTCCCGCTGATCATCATCTTTTCTGCAGTACGCATGCCAACACGCCTACTGAGGAGACTGTACGCACCCATTCCAGGAAAAAGATTAAAGATGATTTCCGGAAAACCCATTCTCACTCCCTGTTCGGCGACGATAATATTGCTTGATAAAGCAAATTCAAATCCACCACCCAGTGCATCACCTTGAACTAGCGATATGGTCATGGCCGACGCATTGTAGTTGATCAATCGTGTGTAGATTGCGTCAACACAAAGCCGCGCATAATTCATCAAGGCGTCTCTGTCTCTCGACTTGATCAGTGTGATGAACAAGGCAAGATCACCGCCAAGATTGAAGGTGTAAGGATGACGGGAGGCGATAACAAAATAGTCTACGGGAGACCACGAATTGTCATATAAAAATTTTCCTTTGTTGCGCTGTACTTCGCCAAAAGTGTGATGCAATTCTTCCACCATGCCGATGTTAAAGCAGGGCACACCCAACGGTTTCATGTACGTCCATAGTGCATTACTCGCGCTATGGTACTCAATGTCAATCTGGTGATATTGCCGCTTTGGCATAGATGAGCCGCTGCTACCTTGAGTTGCTAATACAGTTTCACGCTCTACAGCCATCATTCTGCTTCTCCTTTGATGGAATCAGTTAATAGATGGTGCGACTGAGAGCCAACGCCTGATTGGCAGTCGACAGCACCACGATCTTTGCTAAGTTGATGCTTTCATAGGACCTTGCTTTGCAAACTAGTTGATTTGTACTGGCTCACTGGAAATACTGTTTTTTCGGTAACATACATTTCGGCTTGTGCTTTAGCTATCTTGAGAAACCACTTTCTTGTATTGATTTGGCGCTGAAAAAACGTCAGTCCAACTTGTTTTATCTCAGTTGTCGTGACGTGGTTCAGTGTAAAAAAAATGCTACTGATGGAAAAATCAATTAGCAGAGTTTTAGATACTTGCTAATAGTATTTGGTCGTTCGAGACATGCGGTCACCTAGTTGACGGTAGATTGTCTATATGAAATCAAAAGAGGTGCCAGCATTTATGCACGTCATTGAATCTTGATGCTGCCTAAGCCAGAGTCTGCGGTAGAATCTGAGTACCCTCAAGGTAGGTAGATGCCATAGCGGCGCAATTTTTAATGACCAGGAATTGATTTCATTATTCTGCTTGCGAGATTTGCATGCGGGCTCATGGTCGGTTCTGACGTCGCTGTTCTTTAACGATTCAGCATCGCTGTGAATTGAAGGAGATGAAATCCATGCCTACTTGCTGTTTTCAGTTGTATCAGTTCTCGGTTGTTACTCACCTTTTCCCCGGGCTGTCAAAAGGTCGGGTTCATCCAGTGTCTCGCTCACTTTTCTTGTGCTCCCATGAATAAAAATAATCCCGATTCTGTACTTCGGCAGCTCTTTGCAAATAACCGGGAATGGGCTGAGTCCATGACGGCACGAGATCCCGAATTTTTTAGAAAGTTGCTGTCGCAACAGTCCCCAGAGTTTTTGTGGATTGGATGCTCGGATAGCCGGGTCCCGGCAAATACGATCGTCGGCCTTGAGCCCGGCGAGTTATTTGTTCACCGTAATGTCGCCAACGTTGTGGTTCACTCTGACTTGAATAGCCTGTCTGTTTTGCAATTTGCGATTGATGTTTTGCGGGTCAAACATATTATTGTTTGCGGTCACTACGGTTGCTCTGGCGTGAGGACGGCTCTTGAGCGCCGCAGGGTGGGATTGGCGGATAATTGGCTTCGCCATGTGCAGGACGTACACAACAAACACACGGATGTCCTACCGTCAATAATGACTCCGCAAGAGCGCAGCGATCGTCTTTGTGAGCTGAATGTCATTGAACAGGTGGTCAACGTCTGCCAGACGACTATCTTGCAAGATGCATGGGATCGCGGGCAGCAGGTGACCGTGCATAGCTGGGTCTATAGTTTGGAGGATGGACTTGTTCGTGACTTGGGTTTGGCCGTGAGCGATCTGGATTCGCTCGCGCCGCAGCTGGAATCGAGCTTGGCGCGCTACCAAACTGGTGCCAGCAATCCATGAGCGCTGGTACGCGAAAGGTCTAAGCTCAGTACTGAAGTGCAGTTCTGGGCAAAGTTCCCGGCGGGCGTTTTCTTCAGAAGCAGTGCTCCGTGCCCGGGAAGCTGCCATCTTTGACAGCGCGCACATACGCACTGATCGCCTTTGCGATGTCTGGCTGATTTTCCATGAAGTTTTTGACGAACCTTGGGCGACGTCCGGGGAAGATACCCAGCATGTCATGCATCACCAATACCTGACCAGAGCACCCCGGACCAGCACCGATACCTATCGTTGGGATCAGCAATGATTTTGTCACGCGTTCGGCCAAAGCAGTCGGTATCGCTTCCAGCACGAGTAATGAGGCGCCGGCCTCCTGCAGCATGAGTGCGTCGGCTAGTAGCTTTTCGGCAGCGGTATCTGTTTTCCCCTGCACCTTGAAGCCACCCAGTTGATGAACGGATTGCGGTGTCAGCCCGAGGTGCGCGCATACCGGTATGCCGCGTTCTACCAGCATGCGGACTGTGGGTGCGAGCCAACTGCCACCTTCCAGTTTGACCATCTCGGCTCCCGCACGTATCAGCATTGCCGCATTGTCCATTGCAGTCTCAGGCATTGCATAAAATCCGAAAGGCATATCGGCGACGAGGAGAGGAGCGCGACTGCCGCGCGCGACGCATGCGGTGTGGTAGACAATATCTGTTATCGTTACAGGCAAGGTTGTGTCATGACCTTGTATCACCATACCTAGTGAGTCACCTACCAGCAGCGCATCCACGCCGGAATCATCCATGGTCGCAGCAAAGCTGGCGTCATAACAAGTGAGCATTGCAATTTTTTCGGCGCGCGAGTGCATCTCTGCGAGCGTGTTAATCGTGATTTTTCTCCGTGAACTGTCGTTAGCTGATTTTGGATAACCGGTCATGTTCATTCTCCGCGGTTGAAGAATTCTCGTTTACCCCGCATACCTGCAATCCGCTCTAGAAGCAGATCGAAATCATCACTTCTTTCGACGGGGTTCAAATGCTCTGAGTTAACCATAAGCAGTGGTGATGTTTCATAGTTATAGAAAAAGCGGCTATAACTTTCGCAAAGACGCTGAAGATAATTTTCGGAGATGCCCGCTTCGCTGGGAATACCGCGACGGCGAATACGTTCCGTCAGCGTTGACGGTGCCGCCTGAAGGTAGATCACCAAATCTGGTCTGGGTACGGACTGACTGAAGTGTTCGAACAATTGCCGATACAAATTGAGTTCATCATCGGCCAGTGTAAGTGTCGCAAAAAGAGGATCTTTATCGATGAGAAAATCGGAAACTACGGGTGCCGAGAACATATCGGTTTGTGTTAGATCGCGCAGCTGGTTTATACGCTGGAATAGAAAGAACATCTGCGTCGGCAAAGCGTATCGAGCTGCATCTCGATAAAATCGTTCCAGAAATGGATTTTCCTGCGGTTGCTCCAATACGGGCTGCGCATTGGTTTCGGCTGCGATTC
>Ga0192647_102515_pt1 | contig 11353 bp, 12 predicted proteins | sample LauGreFa1BDMLBSN_2_FD_133046 | JGI IMG/M metagenome (GOLD analysis project Ga0192647, IMG submission 133046) | Freshwater lake microbial communities from Lake Michigan, USA - Fa13.BD.MLB.SN - reassembly | ecosystem: Environmental > Aquatic > Freshwater > Lake | place: Lake Michigan, USA...
CGTATAGTGCACTCAATGCCACGTCGATCCATCCACGTGATCGCCCGCACGAAGGACTGGGCCACCATGATGTCACCCGTGCGCTTCGAGATCGTCGAGGCGATGCGTGGCATCGCCCCGTGCTCGGTGGTAGACGTCGCCCGCGCCCTCGACCGGCCGGCGGACACGCTCTATCCGCACCTGCGCAAGCTGGCTCGGATCGGCGTGGTCGTCGAGGCCGGCCAGCGCGCCGGCCGAACCCGTCCCGGCAAGGTGTATGACCTCGTGGCCGATGACTTCAGGCCGAGCTTCCGGGGCGCGGGGCCCGCAGCCACGGCAAGGACGATCGACCGCTCGGTGCGGAGCATGGCCGGCATGGTGACGCGAGCCTCGCGAAAGGCGGCCGATGCTGGTCGCTTCGCCTACGACGAGGACTTCAAGAACGTCATCGGCAAGCTCGAGAACGCGTGGCTGTCACCTGACGAGCTCAAGCACGTCCAGGCTCGCCTGCGCTCGATCAAGAAGTACCTCGATGCCCGCAAGGGCCGGCGCACCGGGGCGCTGTACCTCGCCGCCTTCTTCATCGTTCCGGTCGTCCGCTCCCGCGGCGCGCGCATGCCGCGCGCGTGATCGCCCGCCTCTTCGCTGCGCAAGGAAACCGATTCCCATGCCCATGTCGCCCATCGCCATCGCGCCGTCGTTGCTCTTCGCCGCCCTTGCGCTGCTCGTGCAGCCCCCCGCGGAGGAACCCCTGCCCCGCCGCGCGGGCCCGCTCGGGCTTCGGCTCGGGAGCACGGACGCCGGACCGGTGGTCGTCGAGGCCGTGCAGCCCGGTTCGCCCGCGGCGAAGGCGGGGCTCGAGGGCGGCTGCACGCTTCGGGCCGTGAACGGCACGCCCATCGCCGGCCGCGAGGCGCTGCGGGAGGCGATGCGCTCCGTGAGGGGCGGCGAGACGGTGCAGCTCCTGGTGAGCACGGGCGACCAGCCCGCGAGGACCGTCGCGGTCACGGCCGAGGCCGCGACCGAGTCGCTGGTGGGCAGCACCGTCACCTACGGGAGCGTGCGCGTGCCGGCGGGCTACCGCCTGCGCACCATCGTGACCGAGCCGAAGGAGTCCCCGCTTGCGAAGGACGGGAAGCTGCCGGCGTTCCTGTACGTCTCCGGCATCATCTGCGACTCCATCGACCGCCCCGGCAGCCCGGATGCGCCCGACACGCGCATCGTGCACGCCATGGCCGACGCCGGCTTCGTCACCATGCGCGTCGACAAGCCAGGCGTCGGCGACAGCGAGGGCCCGCCGTGCAGCGAGATTGACCTGCAGACCGAGCTCGCCGGCTACTCGGCCGCGCTCAGGCAGCTGGCGGCCATGCCCGGCGTGGACCCGCAGCGGGTCTACGTCTTCGGCCACTCGATGGGCGGCGTGCTTGCGCCGTACCTCTCCAAGGACGTGCCGGTGCACGGCACGATCGTGTACGGGACGATCGCGCGCACCTGGTTCGAGTACCAGCTGGAGAACGTCCGGCGCCAGGCGGCGCTGCAGCCTGGAGCATCGGAGGCCGAGATCACCGATGCCGTGCTGGCCGAGGCACGGTCGAGCTCGATGATCCTGGTCGACAAGAAGTCGCTCGGCGACGTGTGGGCGCGCTGGCCCGAGCTCCGGCAGCCATCGCAGGGGCTCATGCTCGACGAGCAGCACATGTCGACCCGGAGCATGGCCTTCTTCCACCAGCTGCAGGACCTCAACCTTGCGCGGGCGTGGCAGGAGTCGTCGGGCGCCGTGCTCGCCGTCTACGGCGAGTACGACTGGGTCACCTCCGAAGGAGACCACCGGAGGATCGTCGACATCGTGAACGCCCGCACGAGGGGCGCCGGGACCCTGCTCGTGCGCCCGAAGGCGGACCATGCCTTCACGACGCACGCATCGCTGCGGGCCAGCGTCGCGCTGATGGGCGGCGGCGACTTCGACCGCGAACTGCCGCGCGAGCTGCTTCGCTGGATCGCATCCGTCGAGGGGCGTACCCTCGCGGAGGAAGCCGCGCAGGGCGCCCCGGCGCCCGAGCTGCGAGCGTGGCAGCGGCTGCAGACCGAGCCCTATCCCGGCAAGCAGGACGACATCTTCTTCGTCGACGAGCGCTTCGGCTGGTACGGCAACGGCGCCGGGAAGGTCTTCCGGACGACCGACGGCGGCGACACGTGGACGAAGGCCTGGGAGAAGCCCGGCACCTTCGTTCGCTGCCTCGCATTCGTGGACCAGAAGGTCGGCGTCCTCGGCAACATCGGCCCCGGGTACTTCCCCGGCGTCACGGATCCGACGCCGGTGTACCGCACCGAGGACGGCGGCAGCACGTGGACGCCGGTCACGGCGATCGATGGCCCGCCGGTCACGGGACTCTGCGCGTTCGACATCGTGCAGGTGCCGTTCATCAACGCTGGCAAGCTTGACAGCCGCCCGCGGATCGTCGGCGTCGGCCGCGTGGGCGGGCCCTCGGCGTACATCTGGTCGGACGACCTGGGCAGGACGTGGAAGCAGGGGAAGCTCCCCGAGACGGGCGCGATGGCCTTCGACGTGCGGTTCCTCGACGAGAAGCGCGGCTTCATCGCCTCCGCCACCAGTGCCGATGTTTCGATGGCGAATGCGTTGATCCTGGCCACCGAGGACGGCGGCGCGACCTGGGAGGAGGCCTACCGCTCCACGCGTCCGTACGAGACCACGTGGAAGTTCTCATTCCCCGGGGACGGCACGGGCTACTGCACGGTCCAGTCGTACGACCCCGATCCCGCGGCGTCGAAGCGATACGTCGCGAAGACCGTGGACGGCGGGCGAACCTGGTACGAGGTGCTGCTCGCCGACGACCACTCGGTTCGTGAGTTCGGGGTCGCATTCCTCGATCCGCTGACCGGATGGGTCGGTGCGGTTCCCCACGGATTCGTCACGACCGACGGCGGCATCAGCTGGAACGACGCGGACATCGGCAACGCGGTCAACAAGATCCGGCTGCTGCAGCGCGACGGCGGCCTCACCGGCTTCGCGATCGGGACGGAAGTCCGCCGGATGAGGCGCCCGGCATCGCAGGAACCGCCGAAGTCGGCCGCGCCTGCGGCGGCGCCCCCGCGCCCCTGAGGGCGGAGAGCGATAACGGCAGTCCGGCGGACCCCGTGGTGGCCAGCCGCACGTTGATTTCCGATCTTCGTTCCACGGCCCGCGGCAATCGCTTGATCGCCGTTGCCGTTCTTCCGATGCCCACGGGCATGCCGCAATGAAGAGCGACGCAGACGCAACCCTCCCCCGGTCCTCCGGGACGACCCTCGCTCGGTGCGCGCGCCGGACGATGGCCGTCGCGGCGATGCTGGTGACGGCACCCGCGCTCGCCCAGACGAATGTACGAGCCTGGTCCGCGTCGGGCCAGGTCTTCGTCGTGTGGCGGGTCGACGCGACGGCGCCGCTCCCGGATGGTGCTTCGGCCGCGGTCCCGCAGGCCGGATCCGAGGCGGAAATCACCCTGAAGGTCGCCGACACCGACCGCCACGCCATCATCGTCAACGCGCCCCCGAAGGGCGAGCGGCGCCCCGCGGTCATCATCCTGCACGGCGGCATGGGCAACGCGAAGGACATGCGCTCGCGCACCGGGTTCGACCAGCTGGCGCGTGCGGAGGGCTTCATCGCCGCCTACGGCGAGGGCACGGAGTTCAAGGACGGCATGCACGCCTGGAACACCGGCTACCTGCTGCGGCGGCAGGTGCGCGGCGCGGACGACGTCGCATACCTCGACGCGCTGATCGACCGGCTGGTGGCTGACCACGGCGCAGACCCGGCGCGCATCTACCTGACGGGCGGGTCCAACGGCGGAATGATGACCTACGCCTATGCGGTGAAGCAGCCGGAGCGACTGGCCGCGGCCGCGCCGGTGGTGGCGAGCATGTTCACCTTCGACACGGTGCCCGCGGTGCCGCTTCCGATCCTGGTGATCAACGGCGCGAAGGACGACGAGGTGCCGCTTGCCGGCGGGATGAGCAGGAACCCGATCGTCAGCCGTGCGCAGGCCGCGCCGTTCAAGCCGGTGCGCGACGTGGTGGACTTTTGGGTGAAGGCGAACAAGTCAGCCCCCGAAGGCAAGGTCGTCACCGACGGCACGCTCACGACCACCACCTATGCCGCCGGCACGGGCGGCGCCGTCACGGAGTTCGTGCTCGACAGTGCGGGCGGCCACGGGTGGCCGGGCGCACGCGCCCGGCGCGACGAGAACACGCCGATCGCGGCGTTCCGCGGCGCGGAGCGAGTGTGGGCGTTCTTCAAGGACAAGTCACGGACAGCGGCACAGGCCGCGGCGGCAGCGCCGACCGGGGTCGAGCTGCTCGAGTTCCTCGAACTTGTGGACACCGCGCGCCCGGGCAAGGCCACCGGCGCAGGTCCGGCCGGACGCAACGTGCCGATCAAGGTGCACCTGCCGCAGGGCCCTGGCCCGTTCCCGGTGGTGGTGGTGTCGCACGGCGCGGGGGGCGACTGGGACACGCACTTCGGGCAGGCACAGGACCTTGCCGCGCACGGGTACGCCGTGCTGTGCATCGATCACGTGGGGAGCGACCGTGAACGCCTGAAGGCGGGCGGCCTGCGCGTGATGAAGACCATCGAGGCGATGACGCGCGATGCCGATGAGGTGCTGGCGCGGCCACGCGATGTCTCCTTCGCGCTCGACCGGGCCACGGAGTGGAACCGCACGCATGCGCGCCTGCGCGGCACGCTTGACCTGCAGCGCGTGGCCGTGATGGGCCACTCCTACGGCGCCTACACGACCATGACCGTGTGCGGCATGCGCCCTGCCCTCGACTGGCTGACCCCGCGCGTCGAACCCGGGAAGGGCCTCGGACCCGACCTGGGTGACCGGCGCGTCACCTGCGGCATCGCGCTGTCTCCGCAAGGGCCCGGCGAGCCGTTCTTCGTGGACGAGAGCTTTGCAGGCCTTCGCGTGCCGCTCCTCGGCATCACGGGCTCCAAGGACGATCAGCAGGCAGACCGCCCGGCCTTGCAGCGCAAGGACGCCTTCCGGCTCTGGGGCGGCACCGGGCACCGACTGGTCTGGCTTGCCAATGCGCGCCACAACGACTTCACGTCGTCGCCCGGCACGACGGGCGCGTCGCTCCCGAGCGCCACGCGCCAGGACGTGCAGCCCGCGGCGCGCGCGGCAACGCTTGCCTTCCTCGACCTTTACCTGAAGGGCGATGCGGACGCGGCGAAGCGGCTGACGCAAGAGGCGCTGAAGCCGCTCCTGCGCGGCGAGATCGACTCGGTCGACGTCCTTGCGAAGTGAGCGCCCGGCTATTGCCGCGCCGGGACGCACTCCACCACGCACAGGCGGCCATCGGTGCGGGCGATCCGCTCGCAGGCGTTGGCCATCTCGAGCTCCGAGACAAGCTGGAGGTCGGTGGAGATGATCTCGACGTAGGCGGGCAGGCGCGGCGGGGCCGAGCGCAGCAGCCGGTCGGCAGCCAACACGGTCGCGCCGAGGCACGCCACGGCGATCCCGGCGCGCACCATGGAGCGGCGAGAACGGCGCGAGCGCGACGCTGCATCGAAGGCTGCCAGGCCGCGGGAGAGGGTGTGCTGCCGGCGGGGGGAGAGATCGGTCATTGGCGGGTCCTCTGCGGGATGGCAGGAGCGTGCGGTGCGACGTCCGGACGTGCGGTTGCGTGCGCGTGCGCGCGGGCGCGCTCGGCTGCGCGCCGCAGCCTGCTGTCGACGGCAGCGGCCCCGAGGCCGAGCAGCCGGCCGAGCTGCGCGAGCGTGGCATCCATGCGCGCCCGCAGCTCGAGCGCAGCACGCTCGTCGTCGGAGACGCCTCCGATGCGTGCCACGCCATGGCGGATCTCCTCGAGCAGCTCGAAGTCCTCGAGGAACGCGACGGCCTCGGGGCGACCGGTGGCCACCCGCTCCTCGCGCGCCCGCCGGGCGAGTTCGCTGCGCAGCAGGTCGATGGCTGCGCTGCGCACGACGCGGCGGAGCCACGCGTCCAGGCTCGCGGCGTCCGGGCAGCGGCGGGGGCCGCGGGCCACCCGGATCCAGGCCTCCTGCGCGGCATCGTCCACGAGGTCGCGGCGCCTGCCGAGGCGGCGCGCGGCCTCCTGCTCGACGAACGCGCAGCGCATGAGGAAGAGCTCCTCGTACGCCGCGCGATCGCCGGCCACCGCACGTGCGGTGCAGCCGGCGATCGTCGCGTCGGACACGGGCGCGGGCGCGGTCACGCTCCCGGCTCACCCTGCGACTCTCGCACGTCCGTCCCGGCCGGAAGGGCCTGCACCGCGGAGCGCACTGCGGCGAGGTCGGCCTCGGTGCCGTGCACGAACAGCATCCCCGACTCGCGGTGCAGCCGCATCCGGAAATGATCGGAGCGCGCATGCGCGGCAACGCGCACGTCGATCTCGCGGATGAGCCCGTCCTGAGCGCGCTCGGTTGCCGCGCGGTCGGACTCGCCGGCGGGTGCCGGCAGCCGGAAGAGCGTCACCTTCTCCGCAACGGGTGCCGGGACGCCCTTCACCTTGGCCTTGATCTGCATCGACTCCACCTGTCCACCGGCGATCGCCACGTGCACGGGCTTCACCAGCGCCACGCCCGTCTTGGTGCCCGGGTCCATGGTCACGTCGACGGTGAACGAGCCACCGGGCGCGACCGGGCCCTTCGGGGGGGCGCTCACGGTGGTGCAGCCGCAGCCGCCCTTCACGCTCTCGATGGTGACGGGCGCGTCGCCCGTGTTGGTGATGGTCAACTTCGCGGTCACCGGCTTGCCGGGGTCGACCTCGCCGAACTCGATGGTCTCGGGCGAGAACCGCAGGACGCGCGGCGCGGCGGCGACGGGGGCCCCGCCCTTGGCAGGAGCCTGGGGCGCCGCGGCGGCCCCATCGGCCAGCGCCGGACATGCCGACAGGCCGGCGAGGAGGATGCAGGAAAGGCGGATTGCCCGCAAGGGCGAGGCGTGCTTCATGGCGGTCTCCGGGATGCGGTTGCTTCGGCGGCACCGCGCGATGCGGGGCCTCCACCGAGTGAACGGAGCCGAAGGCGCGGCTTCGTCATGAAACCGGCAGATCGCCCGTTTGCCCGCAGGAGGCGGGCCTCGGTCGATCCGGTCGACAGGTCCAGGAAGCCCGTCGAGCGATCGCGCCTCCTTCGACCCATCAACCGGCGCGCGGCGACATCACGCCGCCCGCGTCCCCGCCGCCGGCGGCGATGTCGCGAATGCGCGCGCCGTCGTCACGCGGCATAGCGGACTTCCCGAAGGATGGCCTCACGAACATCATCCTTCAGCCCCCCGATCGGCACCACGTCAACCTCGCGACCGAGTTCCTGTTCAAGCAGGCGCTTGATCCCGGCGACGTCGAAGAGGTCGCCGTCGTCCGTGAGGTCGACGAGGAAGTCGATGTCGGAATCCGCGCGATCTGCACCGCGCGCAACCGAGCCGAAGACCCCGATCCGCCGAACATGCCTGTTCCGGAGCTCAGGCTGCAGCCGCGTCAGGGCACCGAGGACTCGGTCAAGCGTGCTCATGGCGAGGAAGTCTAACCATGGTTCGTCACGCCGCCCGCGTCCCCGCCGCCGGAGGCGTGATCGGCTGCAGCGAGACGATCAGCGACACGTCCACGACCTCCGCCGCGTCGAGCCCGGGCGGCACCACGTATGCGGAGCACCGTACCGCCGTTCAAGGGGCAATCGGCCGGGTTCGGCGGAAGTTCGCTACCCGCCAAGCCGCTCCGCGTCCGCCGTGTCCTGCGGCCGACCGGTCGCGCGCTTGTTCCGCACCAGGTGTGCGCGAGAGATGAACCGCACCGGCACCCCGCCGTAGTCACCGCGCTCAGCTCCCGCATCCACCTCGTCCCAGGAGACGCCGTCGATGGAAGTGAGGATGTCGATCCGCCCCGGCGGAAACCCGAGCTGCACCACGCGGTCCGGCACCGAGAGGTCGCCGGCCTCCAACTTCACGGAGCCGAATCCGAAGGCACGCAGTGCCTGCAGCACTCGCTCCGCGTTCGCTTCCGACGCCTTCACGAGCACGTCGATGTCGCCCGTGTAGCGCACCAGCCCGTGGTGCGCGAGCGCCATCCCGCCCACCACCACGTACTCAGCCCCGCTTGCGTTCAATGACTCGAGCCACTCGCGCCAGTCTTGGTTGTGGGCCATCGCGCTCCTCCCTGAGCCGGTCAAGGGCTTCCATGCGCTCGGCGGGCGGGCGCGACATCCAGTACTCGCGCTCACGCCGCGCCGCATCCCGGTCGTGCAGCGGGTGCACCTCGATGGGCCACCCTTCTCGACGCGCGGACGGCTCTTCCATGCTTGAATCCTAGCCGATCACGCCCGCGTCCCCGAGCCCCATCACCCGCCTACGCCGCGGCGAAGATCCCGTCGAGGCCGCACACCCGCACCTGCAGGTCCTTGGTGCGCAGCGTGTGCGGCCGCGCCACGTTCGGGCAGACGAGGAGATTGCGGCCGGCGGGATGCCGCGCGCGGAAGGCGCGGAGCGAGGCGGGCTCGAACCGCTCCGGCGACCACTTGCACTCGATGGCATCCGCGGATCCGCGCGGCCCGGGGAGCACGAAGTCCACCTCGTGGGTCCCCTGCCGCCAGAAATGGACCGGCCGCGCGAGCCCACGCGACAGGAGGTGCTCGAGCACGAGGTTCTCCCACAGGTGCCCGCAGTCCTCGGGGCGGAGCGAGTCCCAGCCGCGCTCGTGGGCCACGAACCCGGTGTCGAACGCGTAGACCTTCGGCTGCTTGAGGAGTTCCCCGCGGCCACCGCCGTGGAACGGGGGCACGTCGTGGATCAGGTGCGTGACGCGCATCGCCTCCATCCAGGCCATCACGGTGGGCCGGGACACGCCGGCCTCCTTCGCCAGCGCCACCACCGTGGCCATGCCGCCGGACTGCCGGATCAGGGTCCGCGCAAGCACCAGGAACTCCCGCCGCTTCCCGATCCGGAACAGCTCCGAGATGTCGCGCGCGTAGTAGCTGTCCATCCACTCCGCGTAGAAGCCCGGATCAAGCCGGTCGGAGAGCAGCGCCGGAGGCAGCCCGCCGTGCAGCAGGCGCTTGCCGAGCGTTGCGCCGCGGAACGCCGGCAGCTCCTCCGCCAGCACCGGCTGCAGCGCCACCTCGCGCTTGCGACCGGCGAGCGAGTCCCGGAACGTGCTGAGCGCCGCCAGCGTCGACGAGCCCGTGGCGAGGATGCGCAGCCTGGGTCGGGTGTCCGCGCCGATCTTCAGCACCAGGCTCGGGTCACGCAGGCGGTGAACCTCGTCGAAGACGACCACCTTGGTGCGGACTCCGTCGTAGAGCGCCTCCGGGTCCTCCGCCGCACGCTGCACGCTGGGGAGGTCGCAGTTGAGGTACGTGGCGTCCTCCACCTGCGAGGCCAGGCACGACTTCCCGACCCGGCGCACGCCGGAGAGCCAGACGATCGGCGCCTGCCGCCACGATGCCTCGAGGCGCGCCAGCCAGTGCGGCCGGGGGATGGCGGCGGATTCCATCATGCAATCAGACTTTACATTCTTTCAGCGAAAATGTCAAGTGCGAATGCACCCATCGCGGCTGAAAGCGATGCCCCCTGCAGGCAAATCCGGCGCCGGGCGATCAGCCGCGGCCTTACCCCACCGGCCCCCACGCGGCGAGCATCGCCGCGAGGTCCTCGCCGTCCACGGTCCCGTTTCCGTTGAGATCTCCCCCGCCGTGGCCCGGGCCCCACTGCGCGAGCAACTGGCCGAGGTCAGAGCCGTCCACCGCGCCGCTGCAATCGAGGTCCGCGGCCTGCGGGCACGGCGTGGCGAATGCCTCGAGATAGAAGTCCCACGTGCTGGGTCCCAGGCCCTGCAGGGTGAGCCACGCGTCGTGGCCCACGTTCGGCACCACCGTGAGCGTGTGCGGGAGGCCAAGCGCGTTGAGGTGGTCGTGGAAGTCGACGTTCGACGGCAGCATGGCGTCCAACGCCCCCACCCCGATGCGGAGCTTGGTGCACAGGGTCGCGTGGACCGACGCACGGTCGGCGGCGATGGTCCATGGATGCTCGGCCAGGTAGTACGCGGGGTCGCTGCCCCAGACGGCTTCGTAGAGCGCGGCGCGATTGCGCGGCGGGACGTCGGTTCCCTTGGGCGCATCCATGAAGTCGAGCTGCATCGGGCCGGCGCCGAGCATGGAGATGCCGGCGAAGAGGTCGGGCCTCCGGAGGCCCAGCCGACCGCTCCCGGCGCCGCCCATGCTGAACCCCTCGACTACGCGCCCGCGCCGAGATGCGATCGTGCGGTACGTGGCATCGACCTGCGGGAGGAGGTCGTTGATCACCACCGACTCCATGGGCACGGCGCCGTCCTTGGAATCGCACCACATGCTTGCGCCGGCGCCGTTCGGGAACACCACGATGACCGGCGGGATGCGGCCCTGCGCGGTGGCGTTTCGGAACCAGGAGTTGACGGACGGAATGCCCGCGATCGGGCTTCCCGAGCCGTGCAGCCAGTAGATGACCGGGAAGCGGGCCGTCGGGTTCTGGTCGTAGGCCACCGGCAGCGAGATGTGGTAGCTGACCGTGGCCTGCGCGGTGGGGCTGTAGAAAGTGCGGTACGCGAGCCCCGGGCCGGTCACGGGCGGCGTGGTCCACTGGGCGAAGCACGGGCCGGCAGCTGTACCGAGGAAGGCGATGGCGAGGATGGATCCGAGGGTGCGCATGGGGTCTCCCGGGGTGAAACGCGGACCGGCGAGCGGGCATTGCCGCGGTTCGCGGACGATCTCCCGACCGCTACTTGCCTTCCCAGCCGGGCAGGCGGCTCGGCGCTTCGGTGGCACCGGCGCATCGTATGGCGCGATGCACGCGGCTACCCTCCCTGCGATGACCGATGTCGATGACCTTCGCCGCGTTGTGGACGCCATGCACGCCGCAACCGGGACCGTCCACTGGCTCGGTGCGGACGGGTTGCTCCACCTGGGGGCAATCATCGGGGACTTCCCGCCGCCGGTGCTGGATGCGATCCGGGTGATCCCCGTGGGAAAGGGACTTGCGGGCCTCGCCGCCGAGCGTCGCGAGTGCGTCACGGTGTGCAACCTGCAGTCCGATGCCAGCGGCCAGGCGCGTCCGGGCGCTCGCGCCACCGGGATGGAGGGCGCGATCACTGCCCCGTGCATCGACTCCGCCGGCGTGCTGCGCGGCGTGATCGGCGTCGCGAACGCCACGGCGCGGACGTTCACGGATGCTGAGCAGGCGGCGCTGATGAGACACGGGCGCCAGCTGGCGGATGCGCGCGCGGGCCGCGATGCCACGCCGCGCTAGGCTTCCTCCGGATGCAGCACGCTCAGCCCTCTGACATTGCCGCACGCAGCGGACGCACGGTGGTGCGGCTCGGTGCGGCC
>Ga0192647_102517_pt1 | contig 11349 bp, 10 predicted proteins | sample LauGreFa1BDMLBSN_2_FD_133046 | JGI IMG/M metagenome (GOLD analysis project Ga0192647, IMG submission 133046) | Freshwater lake microbial communities from Lake Michigan, USA - Fa13.BD.MLB.SN - reassembly | ecosystem: Environmental > Aquatic > Freshwater > Lake | place: Lake Michigan, USA...
TATCCCGCGCCACCTGCCGCGAATGATATTGCACCCCCATCACCGACCACGCTTCCGGACGCACAGAGACCGGCGTTACGTCAAGTTCCGTATCCGCCACAAAATGCAGCAATGACCCGACCCGATGCCGCTGCGACCGGCAAAACTCCGCCCAATGATCCGTCGCCGTTGCCGCAAACCGCTCGCGCGATAAAAACGGCATATCTTTCAGGAACGGGCAAAATTCTTCGCCGAACCCGATAAAGAAATCGCCCGCCTGGCTGATCCGTTCAATATCCCGCCCGGTCCAGTTGTAAAAATCATTCTCGAGCAAAATCACAAGCCGCGGGATCGGCTGGGCGATAAAATCCGCTGCGATAATCGCCAGATACGCCAGATCATTCTCGTCCCACGAAAACGCATAGGCCTTCCTGATCGCCTTCATATAACTCGACAAAGTCGGTTTTTCGGCAAACAATACGAGTGAATTGCTCGAAATCACATCAAACGGGCCTTCCGCAGCAATGAAGGCCGCAAGGCCGCGCGCCAACACTTCCGTCGTCACATAGCCCGGCCCGAAAAACCGTGTCTCGCACCCTTGCGTCAACGCGACCGGCAGCAAATTCCGCGTCGGATTGATAAAGGTCGCATTCACATCGATATGGAGAAGCCGCGCCTTCATCGTCGCGACTCCAATTTTCGCAGCTGTCTAAAGTGTGTCATACCATAGGCTTGGATAAACGGCTCCAACAACAAATCACGCATCGCGGTGACGTTGTATTTTTGTTCCACGCGCCGCTTCGCCGCTTCGCCAAACCCCTTCGCCTCGTCAGGCGTCATCAACCATAGGCGCAAAACAGCCGCTCCCGCGTCGATAGCGCGATGCGGTACCAGAACGCCATTTTCCCCGCTTGTGATCAAAGCCGCGTGCGTCTCATGATCATAGGCAATCGTTGCAACCCCCGCCGCCAGCGTTTCAAGAAGGGCCGAACCCTGCATCGGCGCAATCGAAAGATCGCACGCCTTCAACACTGCCATCGCTTGTTTGTGCGGAATAAGCCCGGTGATGACAATCCGCTCAAAGAGCCCGAGTTCCCGCGCCCGCGCCTCGATCACCTGACGATCCGTCCCGTCACCGACAAAAATCAACGCGCCCGGTAAATCATCCCCCACCGCACGTGCAAAAATCTCGAAGGCATCGGTCGCAAGTTTTTCAGGGTGCAAACGTCCCAAAACCACAATCCGCGGATGGGCAGCTTCTAACACAGCCGCCGGCGCGTCGGACGCTTCAGCCCCCTCGACCTCGCGCAGATCAAGCGGCTGAATCCACGGCGCAATCCGCGCCGCATCCATCCCCTTCGCCGTATAATAGGGCGGCGACAGCGACGGCGCGCCCGTATAGCGGTCGAACCTGCGATACACAAAACGATACCAGAACGGCAGAACACGCTTTACCAATTCCGGAAAATACTGCTGGAACGGCAATATATCTTCCCAATACGCCTCGATCATGCACACCTTTGGCATAGCTCTAACCTTGCCTGCCAAAAGCGCCATCGCGGCTGTATAATGCGGCCCCACCGTCTGCACCACGTCCGGACGGAAGCTCTCGACGGCTCTGTCGAGAAATCGGCGCGCCCCGAAAACATGCCGCAATCCGGCAAACAGCTTGCGCAAGCCACGCCCGCCACGCGGGAATTCGAGCTCTTGATAGGTGATCGTGTCCGAAATCCGCCGCTCCTGCGTCTTGCGACCGAACGGCACGATATAGAGCACCTCATCGAACATTTTGCCGAAATTGAACTGCAATTCCAAAGATGTCAGGTCATCAAGCCGGATTTTACCATCCGCCACAAGTTTCTCGATGCTGTCATAGCCGATCATCATCAATCGACGCGGCACTTCCTGCGCCTCTCGGCGTTCCGCGCCGCTCATGATCCGCCATCCTTGCGATCATAAACGAGGCGGACATCGGCTCCCTCGCCCTCCACACGACCCAGACGACGCGCCGGTGTGCCGCCGACAATCGTGCCATCCGGCACATCGCGATTGACCAGACTATTGGCCGCAATCACGCAGCGCGACCCGATGGTAACGCCCGCAATAATCACGGCCTGTGCCCCGATATAGGTCTGCGACCCGATGGAGACCGCGCCCTTTCGTGCCTCTTTCACGCCACCGGAAAGCGCCCAGAGCACCGTGTCATGCGTGTAGATATGAACGCCCGAGGAGATCGAGCAAAAATCACCAATCGTCAGCCCGCCCCCCGAACCATCCAGCATTGTGAACGGCCCGATCCAGCTATTTGAACCAATCGTCACATCGCCAAACACGAAGGATGAATCGTAAATACTCGTTTTATCGCCAAAGCCCAACGCCTTGGCCCGCTCCCAGCGATCAAACTGCGCATCCGCAAACGGCAGGCTCCGGTTGAATTTGGCGCGCAATTCCGCGTCACGTTGCGCCCGCACCGCGTTTAGAAGTGCCGCAAGCTCGTTTGCATCAGACGTCATGATCACACACCAAAGACATCAAGCCACACTTCCAGATACAGAAGCGACCAGATCAGCAAACGCCGATTCTGGCGGCCGTCGAGATGATCCATAATGAGCGCTTGCGCCGTCGTCCGGTCAAGATAATCCCACAGCTTCGCTTTCGGGTTCATCAGCGTGCGACGCACATACTCGATGCTCTCGCCACGGAACCAGCTCGCATCGGGTGCCGAGAACCCCTGCTTCAACGCTTGCGTCACATCTTCCGGGATATATTTCGACATGGCCGAGCGCAAAATCAGCTTGCCGTCATTCGTCTTGCCGAAATAGGCCGCCGTCTTGGAGCCGGGCGTGTTTTCGTCAAGCTTCAACACCTCGCCAAGATTGGCCAGTTTCATCGTCACCGGCACACGGCCCGCATAGTCCACGAGGTCATTATCCAGAAACGGCACGCGGCTTTCGAGCGACTGCGCCATGGAGAGCTTGTCCTCGACGACCAACAAACCATGCATGAATGTCTTGGCTTCGAAATAGAGCGAATGGTTGATGTAATCCTGCGGTGTCTTCAATTCCGCATCATGATGCGAGAACACATTGCGAAAAATCGCACGCGGATCAGCGTTACGACCCTCGGCACCGAGCGGCGAAATCAGATCATTGAACAATTCCGACGGCACAAGCCGCTGCCAGTTCTCGTAATACCGATCGACATACTCATCAAAATTTTGCGCGCTTGCAGCCCTGTAATACCGCCATGGATAGCCCGCAAAAAGCTCGTCCCCGCCCGCACCCGAGAGCACCACCTTGCCAAAGCGGCTCGCTAGTTTCGCGGCATAATAATTCGGATAGCTCTGCCCAACCCGGGGCTCTTCCAGATGCCAGACGAGCGAGCGCATGCAGCGCTCCATATCCCCCGCCTTCAACACCATTTCATAATGCTCGGTGTTGAATTTATAAGACATCCGCTCGGCGGCCTTGCGCTCGTCAAACGCCATTTCAAGGCCGGACGCCGAGGACATATCAAAGCCCACCGTGAATGTGTGCAGCATCGGCCGCTGCCGTGCAGCAATCGCCGTAATCGAACCTGAATCCATGCCGCCGGAGAGATATGATCCCAGCGGCACATCCGAAATCAATTGCCGGTTCACCGCCTGTTGGAATAAGCGGTCCACTTCCTGCTCGGCTTCCGCGCGGTCCGTAATCGTCTCGTCTTCAACAAACCGGAAATCCCAATAGCGGACAGGCTCGGGCAGTTTTCTCATGCCCGCATCGATCGTGATCGTTGTCCCTGCCGGCAGCATTTTTACGCCCGCAAACAACGTATTGTCCGAGATGAAATTCTGGAACGTCATATATTCGGCGAGATGGGTCGGATCGAGCTTCGCTTTGAAGCCCGGGAACTTCATGAACGCCTTGATCTCGGAGCCGAACAAAAGCGTCTTGCCATCAAACCAATAGTAAAGCGGCTTCACGCCATATCGGTCACGCGCCAGCGTCAGCCGCCGATTGGCCCGATCCCAAACCGCCAGCGAAAACATGCCGTTGAATTTCGAAACGGCGTCCAAGCCCCATTCGCGAAAGGCTGTAACCACAACCTCGCTATCACCCCGCGAGCGGAACGAGTGTCCCTTGGCTTCGAGATCAATCCGCAATTCCTGAAAATTATAGACCTCGCCATTATAGGTGAGCACCAATTTGCCGTCCGCCGACGGCATGGGCTGATGGGCCGCATCGGACAAATCAATGATCGATAGCCGACGATGCCCGAGCGCAACCGGGCCGTCGGTGAACTGCCCCTCGCCGTCCGGGCCACGATGAACCAGCGCATCCGTCATCGCCTTCAGCGTCACCGGAGACGCGGGCGTTCCGTCAAAATGATAGATGCCTGCTATGCCGCACATTGATGTCGTATTCCTTGGTTATTCTGTGTGTAGCGAAGTGAGCGAATAGCGAATGGCGAGTAGCGAATAGGGGAACCAAGCTTCCTTCTCCCTGAGGGAGAAGGTGATTGCGGAGCAATCGGATGAGGGCCTAACGGTCACCATGAGAATCTCATCCGCCATCTCCGGCAACACCTATCCCCTACTCGCTATTCGCTATCACCTGTTCGCTACTCACCATTCGCCAAATCCCTACCCCAACTTCGCAATCACGCTGATGCCGGCCTCTTCGGCGAATTCGTGCTCGATTGTGAGCCCCAATTCCTTGCACCAGCCGCGAACTTCCTCGACCGTATGACGCCGCGCATTCTTCGGCGCGAACCAGTCGAAATTGATGTGGTTCATTTCATCCAATGACATTTCCGGGCGATAAAACGCCTTCAGCACGTGCCAATAGAAGAAGCGTTGCAGATTGATCTTGCCCGCCGGAATTTCCAGCAAATCAATCGACCGCTTGATATCGATCTCGATATTCAACTCGCCCAAAATGCGGCCAAGTTCCGAGAGCGGTTCCATCGCCGCCCAGCCCTCTTCCGCCGTCATCACCTGCATCTTGTCGCGGATATAATCATCGGTGAATTCGCGCACCGGACCTTTTTTCCGGTAGACATAAAACACAACCCGGCCGCCAATTTTCACATGCTTGGTCACGGCCTTGAGCGCATTGAATGTATTGTCCGTGTGGTGCAACACCCCTTCCGAGAACACGATATCGACCGACCGCTCAGGTACCGGAATCTGGTTCAAATCCGCTTGAATAAATCCAGCCGACCAGCCCCGCTCCGCAAACCGGGCGGAGGCGACATCCACCGCCGTCGACACATCCACACCCAGATAATGCACGCGGTCCATCACAGGCCCGAACAGCGCAATGCCTGAAAGCGCCGCGCCACAGCCCGCATCCAGAATAATCGGATGCTCGCCATGTTCCTTGAACCAGGGCGCGAACGGCACATCGCCATATTTTTGCACAAGCCATGTCCGCATATGATCAGCGACAGAGCCTTCAAACGTGTCCCGCTTGGCCCATTTGAACCCGAATGTCTCGCGCGTCTGCTCCTGCGCCGCCGACACAAATTCCGCCGAGCGCGGAATGCCCGCAACCGTCGTAATCTGGCGGCCATTCGCCACAGCGCTTGCGCCCTCGGCCGGAACCTGAACGCCTAACAGATCAGAAAGCCATTGCGGTTGCGTCATCTCAATGCCCCTTCGCAATCGAGCGGATGCATTGGATCACATAGGCATAATCATCCTCGGACATGCGATTATGCAGCGGGATTGCCATCGTATTATTCTCGCAATCCTTCGCGCCGGGGAAATCCTCGGGCTTGATATTATAACGCTCGCGATAATAGCCAAGCATATGGATCGCATGCGTCCCGGGACGTGTGGCCACACCCATCGCATGCAGCTTCGCCATGATCTCGTTGCGCGGCAATGGCGCAAGCTTCGGATCAACATAGGTCACATAGGCCTGCCAGGCATGGCGCACATCATTCGGCACCACAGGCTGACGCAGCCATTCAATATCCGCGAGTTCTTCGCGATACCGCCGCGCCGCCACATCACGCTCGTCGATAAACCGGTCAAGCTTCCCCATCTGCACGAGCCCGATAGCGGCTTGAATATCCGTCATGCGGTAATTGAAGCCCAATTCGTCAAAATCCGGCAACAGATAAGGCTGCGCACCGCGATGCCGCATCTCTTCCGACACGGATGCGCCATGATTGCGCAACACCTGCGCCTTCGCCGCCACATCGTCATGGATGGTGGTCATCATGCCGCCTTCGCCCGTCGTAATCGACTTGCGCGGATGGAACGAAAAACAGCCCGCATCGCCCAAAGCACCCGCAGGCGTGCCCTTATAGGATGCCCCCGCCGCGCACGCGCCATCTTCGACAATCTTCACATGCTTTGGCAGCACGGCCCGCAATCCATCCATATCGGCGCAAAGCCCGAAGAGATGCACCGGCATAACCGCCTTGGTGCGCTCCGTCACCTTTTCGGCAACGGACGCGGGGTCAATATTGTTCGTGCGCGGATCAACATCGCACAATACCGGCACGGCATTGCAATAAAGCACCGCATTTGCGGTTGCGACCCATGTGAAGGACGGCACGATCACCTCGTCGCCTGGGCCGATATCCATCGCCGCCAGCGCTAAATGTAATGCCGTCGTGCAGCTTGTGGTTGCAAGCGCATGCGGCACAGTGTGGCGAGCCGCGAATTGCTTTTCGAACTCGGCGACTTTCGGCCCCTGCGTCAGCCAGCCCGATTCAATCGGGCCGCGCACGGCCTGCCATTCTTCTTCGCCCATGGACGGCAATGCGATCTGGACGGTTCTTTTTTCAACGGTCATTCTGCGTGTTCCTGTCAGGCCGATTTTGCGCGGCGGGATTCAACTTCGGCCTTGTGGCTGTCGCGCCACGCGATCAACCGGCGCAGACCTTCCTCGAGATCAATACCGGCGGTAAACCCGATTTCCTTCGAGGCCCGCACCGGCGAGCCGACGCGGTTTCTCACCAAGGTTGCCTGCGAGCGCGGCGCATAATTGATCGGCTGGTTCGACCCCGTCACATTCAGGATCATCTCGGCCACTTCCTTGAGCGATGTCCGCTTGCCGGTGCCGACATTGTAGAACCGGTCAGTCGCCGTCGCGTTCATCGCGCACAGATTGGCCCGCGCACAATCTTCCACCGCGACGAAATCAAACGCTTCCGAGCCGTCACCCATAATCGTCGGCCCCTCGCCGCGATCAATCGCGTCGAGCATCTTCATGATCACCGCAATATACGCGCCGCGATAATCCTGCCGTGGGCCATACACATTCATGTAGCGAAGCCCGACATAATCGAGCCCGTAGCGGAAGTGATAAGCGCGCGCCATCGCCTCGCCGCAAATCTTCGTCGCGCCATAGAAATTCTTGTTGTTGAACGGATGATCTTCCGTCATCGGCTCTTCCACCGCATCGCCATAAACCGACGCCGACGACGACCACACAAGCCGCTTCACACCCGCCCGCACGCAGCCATCCAGCACGTTGAACATGCCCTTCACATTCACGTCAAAAGCGGTCCGTGGATATTCATGGCATTGCAGCAGCCACAATGCTGCAAACTGGAACACACCGTCCGCGCCCTTCAGCGCCGCATCCAGAATATCCGTCTGCGTGATGTCGCCGCCCGCCTCGAAAATCTTCACCCGCGGATCCTTCAGCGACCCGGCGAGGTTTTCCGTCGTGCCGCGCACGAAATTGTCATAAATCACGATCTCGCCGACATCTTCCTTCACCAGAAGATCCACCGCATGGGACCCGATCAGGCCCGCCCCGCCAATCACCACAAAACGCTTACCGCGAATATCCACCAGAAACTCTCCTAATTCATCAACACCAAACGCGAACCCGTTGATTCAGCGTATTTTTCTCCCGTCGCCTTGCAGATAAGCGATGCATCCAGCCGCTCGCCTGCCCGGCTCATCCAGCCCATCCGCCGCGCGGGAGTTCCCACCATCAGCGCATAGTCCGGCACATCCTTTGTTACCACCGCGCCAGCGCCAATCAGGCAATAAGCCCCTAGACTGTGCCCGCACACAATCGTCGCATTGGCCCCGATTGTCGCGCCTTGGCCGACAGGCGTCGACTTGAACTCCGCCTTCCGGCTCACATTCGCCCGCGGATTGATCACATTCGTGAACACGCAAGAAGGCCCGCAAAACACGTCATCGGCCAGCTCCACGCCTTCATAGAGCGACACATTATTCTGGATCTTGCAGCCATTCCCGACACGCACTTTCGGCCCGATCATCGCATTCTGGCCAATCGAACAATTCTCGCCAATCACCGTCCCCGCCAGAATATGGCAAAAATGCCAGATTTTTGTGCCACGGCCGATCACGGCCCCATCATCGACATAACTCGATACATGGATCAACACGCCAGGAAACCGGGGATCTTCTCTCATTTCAGCCATTAATCAGACGCCCTAACGGCAAAGGGATGAACAACGCCTGAACGAGGTGCAATCGGCTGGGTCCGGAACGCCGAAACAATCTCGATGGAAGGTCTGACTTCCACAAGACCGAACCCGTTACCAGCGAGAACTTCCTCATAAGACCGCGTATGGAGATCGGTAAATCCTTCCGAAAATTCCACTTCCTCGCCATCCACCGTGATTGACCGATAGGTCGTCTTCTTGCCCTGCACGCTTGCCGGCAGATCATTGCGATCCACCGACAGGAACCAGCTCACATTCGCCCGCTCGCACTCGATAAAACCCGCCGCCCGCTCTGGCGACCTGAGATGCGCAACATTGTTCTGCACCTTGCCGAATACAAAACTCAGCATATCGAAAAAATGCACGCCAATATTCGTCGCAACACCGCCGGATTTGGAGTCATCACCCTTCCACGATGCGTGATACCAACGCCCCCGCGACGTGCAATAGGTCAGTTCAACCGTGTGTTTCTTCGTCGAATTCCGGAATTTGTCACGCAACGCAATAATCGCCGGGTGCAACCTCAGCTGCAAAATCGAATAAATCCTCTTGCCCATATCGCGTTCAATCTCGGCCAACCCGTCAATATTCCACGGGTTGAGCACCAGAGGCTTCTCGCAAATCACATCCGCACCCGATCTCAGAGCAAAGCGGCAATGCGCGTCATGCAGATAATTCGGAGATGCAATCGATACATAATCTAGCCGCTCACCACGTCGGCGCAATTTGTCGACATGGCGGTCAAAGCGCTCGAACTCGGTGAAAAAATGCGCGTCGGGAAAGTGACTGTCGAGAATACCAACCGAGTCATTCGGATCATAGGCAACCACAAGGTCGCCCCCCGTATCCCGTATAGCCTTCATATGCCGCGGCGCAATATAGCCCGAAGCCCCGATCAGCGCGTATGTCGTCATGGTAATGCCCTGTTCGTGCCACTCAAAAGGGCCAAATCAATGATCTGTCCCGAATCCTGACTGTTCGATATCATTCCTATATCATCAGTTCGAGACCCTGAACAAAAAATCATGACCGAACCATGACGACGCGACGCGACCAAAATCTCGCGACTAGTGAACCGTAATCGCGTTCATACCCCTGTTCATCCTGCAGACAGCTTCATTGCAGTATCTAACTCGTATTGAATCGGGCACGGATGTTTTCCTCGGTTCTGATGAGGCAGTTTTGTAAATGACGTCCCCGCGATTACTCTTCCTTGTCACCGATGACCGCTATTTTATTTCTCACCGCCTCCCCATGGCGCGTGCGGCAAAGGCGGCAGGCTATGAAGTCCACGTCGCCACCCATATCAACCGTTTCGAGGACGCCATTAAAGCCGAAGGCTTCGTCCTTCACGAGCTCTCATGGGAAAAAGCGGGCCAAACCCCCTTTACCCTCGCCCGTGATGTCCTGATTATCCGCCGTCTCTATCGGTCTGTCCGGCCGGATATTATCAATCATGTTGCCCTCAAACCCGTGATCCTTGGCATGCTCGCCGCTTTCGGTCTCGGCATGGCGAAGGTCAACATCATTACCGGCCTTGGTTCCGGCTTTATCGGCCGTGACTGGAAGGGCCGAATCCTGAAATCGGTTCTCATCGCCGCCCTCCGGACGCTGCTGAACAGCAAGCGCACCGTTTCCGTCGTCCAGAACAGCGACGACCGCGAAACGCTGATCTCCATCGGCATCAATCCCGAAACAGTAAACCTCATCCTCGGCTCCGGCATCGACATCGACAATACCGAACCTCTTGCCGAACCATCGGGGCCCATCACCGTGGGCATCACCTCCCGCATGCTGGACGACAAGGGTATTCGTCCGCTCGTCACCGCTCAATCCAAACTGCAAGCCCGCGGCCTCGATATCCGCCTCCTCTTGGCGGGCGAACCTGACCCGACCAATCGCTCCACGCTGAGCGAAGCCGAGATGAAATCCTTTGCCGCAATGCCCGGAATTGAATGGCTCGGCCATATTGATAACGTCAAAACCGTGTGGGAACGCGCCCATATCGCGGCGCTCCCCTCCCGCCGCGAAGGTCTGCCGAAATCACTGCTCGAAGCGGCGGCCTTCGGACGCCCTATCATTGCCACCAATGTTCCAGGTTGCAGGGAAGTCGCCCGGCATGGCGAAAACGCCCTTCTCGTTCCCGTCGATGATGCCGCCGCACTCGCCCACGCCATCGAAACACTCGCCAATGATCGGGAATTGCGCGCACGTTTCGGTGCAAACGGACGTCGTGCGGTCGAAAATTGTTTTTCCTCCGCTGCAATCGGTTCCCAAATCGTCGAAATCTACACCAAACTTGCCCCACCCCCGCTTGATGCCCGCCAAGCTTCGCATTAAACCGCACCTTGACGCTCTGGAGATACGATCCTTGACCCATTCCCGAAAAATTGCCGTCATCGGCCTTGGCTATGTCGGCCTTCCTGTTGCTGTTGCCTTCGCCGAATCCGGCGTAGATGTCATCGGCTTCGATATTGATCAGCGCCGCATCTCGGAGCTTGGCTCCGGCCATGACAGGACGCTTGAGGTCGAGCCAAAACGTCTCGGCCAGCCCAATCTGAAATTCTCCGCCGACACGGAAACGCTGCGCAAGGCCGATTTCTTCATCGTCACCGTGCCGACGCCGATTGACGAAGCCCGTCGTCCGGATCTCACACCCCTTCTCCGCGCTTCCGAAACCGTCGGCAAAATTCTCAAAAAGGGCGATATTGTCGTCTATGAATCAACCGTCTATCCCGGCGCCTCTGAAGAAGATTGCATGCCCGTTCTTGAGCGCCATTCCGGTCTGAAAGGCGGCGTCGATTTCACGCTCGGCTATTCGCCCGAACGCATCAATCCGGGCGATCAGGTCCACCGCTTTGAAACCATCACCAAAGTCGTCTCCGGCCAAGACGCCGCAACCCTTGATATCGTCGCTGCCGTCTATGAATCGGTTGTGAAAGC
>Ga0192647_102519_pt1 | contig 11348 bp, 12 predicted proteins | sample LauGreFa1BDMLBSN_2_FD_133046 | JGI IMG/M metagenome (GOLD analysis project Ga0192647, IMG submission 133046) | Freshwater lake microbial communities from Lake Michigan, USA - Fa13.BD.MLB.SN - reassembly | ecosystem: Environmental > Aquatic > Freshwater > Lake | place: Lake Michigan, USA...
ATCTGCGCCGTGCCCGCCAAGATGCTGTCAAATCAGCCTACGATCGTTTTTGCGGTAAGCTGGCTCGTCGCGGTCTGCCCCGCCATCCGGCTGAAGGACCGGTGGTTTATGCGCGCCGTGCGGCACAGTGGAAACCGGAGGCCGGGCCGGCGATTGAAACCATCACACAGCGGTACGTAACGCTGCGTTACGGCGAAGGCGCATCAGCACAGGATTTGCGCGAGTTTGAGCGAAGTGTCAGCCGCTTCGCAGCATAAAATTAATTAAAAAAATACTTTACTGCTAATCCTGATGGAGGATCACGCCGGCGGCAGCAGTGTTGCCGGGTCGATCGGTTTGCCAAGGCGGCGGATCTCGAAATGCAGTTTGACCTGATCCGTGTCGGTATCGCCCATCTCGGCAATACGCTGGCCGCGAGTCACCGTCTGCCCTTCTTTAACCAACAGCTCGCGATTGTGCGCATATACGCTGAGGAATTTATCGTTGTGCTTAATCACGATCAGCTTGCCGAGACCGCGTATACCGGTACCGCTGAAAATAACGCGTCCGGGCCCCGCAGCCACCACCGGCTGCCCCGCCTTGCCCGCTATGCCGATTCCCTTGCTGGAGGTTTCATTGAACGGCGTGACGACTTTGCCGCTGACCGGCCATATCCACTCCACATCATCGCTGACGGCTACAGCAGGTTTACTCTCGGGCTGCAGCTGGGGTTCCGGTTTGGCAGAAGCCGCCGGTTCGGGTTTGATGCCGGACAACTGCGTGTACGCCTTATCCGAATACGGCACACGCACGCCACGCGGCTCGGTTCGGGCGCCGCCGGCTGTTGCACGGCCGGCGCCGTCCAGGGGTTGCGAATCAACAGTTCCACCCGGCGTGCGCAGCGGCGTCGCCACGGCGCCTTTAGGGGGCGACAGCCGTAGTTGCTGGCCAACGCGGATGCGCGATGGATCAATATTGTTCCAACCGGCCAGCTCTCGATAATCGAGCCCGAATTCCAGCGCGATGGAATACAGCGTGTCGCCCGCCTTCACGGTATAACTTTCGGGGCGCGGCTGGTCGACCGGCGACACCGCACGCGCAACGGGCGCTGGTTTGGACTGTGTCTTGGTGGTGCTGCCCTGGGGCATGCGATCAACGACCGGTGCCGGCCGTGGCGTGGCACAGCCGGCAAACAGGGAGACTGCGGCGACCATCGCCATCCAAACAGTGCACCGCGCGCCGGCAACGGCGGCAATTGAAGTCACCGCGCGATCAGCCGAGGCCGGGCAGCAAGGGGACGAAAAGTGCATCTTCGACTTTGCGGTCGACATAGCTCTGTGCTGTGCGCTCAATGACATGCAAAGACTGTTTGCCCTGTTGGGTCAAAGGAATGATGATTTTACCACCCGCCGCCAGTTGATCGAGCAGCGCCTGCGGAACATGGGTCGCCGCCGCCGCCACCACAATGCCGTCGAACGGTGAATGCTCGGGCCAGCCCATTTGTCCGTCGGCGGTACGCACGCGGACATTGTGTGCCCGGGCATCACGCAAGTGCCTGCGCGCCTTGGTCAGCAGCGGTGCGAGACGCTCCAGAGAATAGACTTCATGCGCCAGCCGCGACAGCACCGCAGCCTGATAGCCACAGCCGGTGCCGATCTCGAGCACCTTGTCGAGCGCACCGCCGCCACTGCGCAGCAACTCCAGCATACGCGCAACGGTATAAGGACTGGAAATGGTCTGACCGAAACCCAGCGGCAAGGCCATGTCTTCATAGGCCCGGCTCGCCAGCGCCTCATCAACAAAAATATGCCGCGGCACTTCGCCCATTACCGCCAGAATCACTTCGTCGGTAATGCCCTCTTTGCGCAAGCGCTCCACCATGCGCATGCGCGTGCGCTGGGATGTCATGCCGATACCGGAGTGTGCTGCGCTCATGCTGCCCTCGGGCGTTGCAGCCAGTTGCCGACCAGTTCCATCTGGCCGAACCGGGTCAGATCCATCTGCAACGGAGTCACCGAAACCATCTGGGCCGCCGTTGCGTGAAAATCCGTGCCTTCGCCGGCATCCTGTGCACGACCCGCAGCGCCGACCCAGTACACCGTATCGCCGCGCGGATTAGTTGCCTTGACCACGGGCTCAGCCTTGTGACGCTTGCCCAGGCGGGTGACCTTGCTGCCGCACAATGCGTCATAGGGCACATCGGGCACATTGACGTTGAGCAGGATGGGTTGATCGATACGATGCTGCGCGAAACGCTGTACCAGTTCGGCGGCAACACGTGCCGCCGTCTCGAAATGTTCATGCTCTCCGGATACCAGAGACACGGCCATCGAAGGGATACCCAGCAGGAAACCCTCGGTCGCGGCCGCAACAGTGCCGGAATAAATCGTGTCGTCGCCCATGTTCGCGCCGGCATTGACACCGGAGACCACGACATCCGGCAGCTCCGGCAACAGACCGGTGACGGCAAGATGCACGCAATCCGTCGGGGTGCCGTTAACGTAGTAAAAGCCGCTCGGCGCCTGACGCACCGACAGCGGCCGGTCCAGGGTCAGGGAATTGCTCGCACCGCTGCGGTCACGCTCCGGCGCTACGACGGTGACCTGGCCCAGCGGCAAGAGCGCGCGCTCCAGGGCGGCGAGGCCCGGTGCAAAATAACCGTCATCGTTGCTGAGCAGAATGCGCACTCTTTTTTTGCCGTTTCGGATGTTTGCTGCGCCCCGCCTGCTTGGCGGAGTTTTGTTGATTTTTTGTCGATCAAGTCGCCGGATATTGCCACCGATTTTAGCACGCACACCTGCAAAACCCGGCACCGGTGCTAGGATATTGCCTCCTTAATCACCAAGTGACCTGATCATGGCGCCCATCGGCTTCCGCATCCTTCCCTTTGCCCCGCAACCCCCGGCCAAAACCATTGCCACACTGCGCAAGATTGCCACCGCGCACCTCAGTGACAACATGAACCGGCTGCATGCCATCGGCCCGGATCTCTGGCCCTGCCACAGCGGAGGCAGAATGGTCGGCACCGCCCTGACAGTCAAGGTCAGCCCCGGTGACAACCTGATGGTGCACAAAGCCATCGATATCGCCCGGCCCGGCGATGTCATTGTTGTGGATGCCGGCGGTATTTGCACCCAGGCCATCATCGGCGAAATCATGTCAGCCATCGCTGAACGCCGTGGTGCCGCCGGCATGGTCATCGACGGCGCCATCCGCGACGCCGATGCGCTGGCCATCTCGCCTTTCCCGGTCTACGCGCGCGGCGTCACCCACCGCGGCCCCTATAAAAACGGGCCCGGTGAAATCAACGTGCCTGTGGTCATCGGTGATGCCGTGATCAATCCCGGCGACATCATCATCGGTGACGATGACGGTCTTCTTGCACTGCCCCAGGCCCTGGCCAACGAAACCATCGCTCTGGCCCAGATCCAGGCCAAAAAAGAAGCGGCGATGCTCAAAACCATCCGCAGCAAAGGCAAACTGGACCGCCGCTGGGTCGACGAAACCCTGCGCGAAAAAGGCTGCTTCATTCCCCCCAAGATGCGCAGCTGAAAAAACAGGAACGCCGGGTTCATCAGGGTCCGGCTTACTGACTGCTCCGCCATCCCAATGAATTTCGAATTCTCCGAAGAGCAGCGCGCGATACGCGACGCCGTTGCCCGTACCTGCTCACGCTTCGGCGGCGACTACTGGCTGCATCACGACCGGGACGGCGGCTTCCCGCATGAATTCCACGCCGCCATTGCCGCTGACGGCTGGTTGGGCATCGCCATGCCCGAAGCCCATGGCGGCAGCGGCCTCGGCATCACCGAAGCGGCATTAATGATGGAAACCATCGCTGCTTCTGGCGCCGGATTTTCCGGTGCATCCGCCGTGCACATGAATATCTTTGGCCTGCATCCGGTGGTGGTTTATGCCTCTGATGCGCAAAAGGCACGCTGGCTGCCGCCACTTATTGCTGGAAAAGACAAAGCCTGCTTCGGCGTCACCGAACCGGGTGCCGGACTTAACACACCCCGGCTGACCACCAAGGCAGTTCGCGACGGCGATGACTATGTCATTTCCGGACAGAAAGTGTGGATATCCACCGCTCAGGTCGCCAACAAGATCCTGCTGCTCGCACGGACCACGCCGATTGAAGAAACAAAAAATCCGGTTGATGGACTTTCGCTGTTTTATGCCGACATCGACCGCAAGACCTTTGAGGCGCGCGCCATCGACAAAATGGGGCGCAAAGCCGTCGATTCCAACCAGGTGTTCATCGACGGCATGCGTGTTCCTGTCGCAGATCGCATTGGCGACGAAGGCAAGGGATTCCGCTACATTCTCGACGGCCTCAACCCGGAGCGCATCCTGGTTGCTGCAGAAGCTGTTGGTCTGGGACGGGTGGCATTGCAATGCGCTGCGCGATATGCCGGCGAGCGCATCGTATTTGACCGGCCGATCGGACAGAATCAGTCAATCCAGCATCCGCTGGCACAGCGCTGGATCGAACTCGAAGCCGCTTCTCTGCTGACCTATCGCGCCGCAGCGCTGTATGACGCGGGAAAACCCTGCGGCGCCGAAGCCAATGCCGCGAAATACTTTGCCGGTGAAGCGGGATTCAAGGCCAGTGAAACAGCCGTGCTGACGCATGGCGGCATGGGTTATGCAAAGGAATTCCATGTCGAGCGTTATTTCCGTGAAGCGATGATTCCGCGCATCGCGCCGGTCAGCACGCAACTGATCCTCTGTCATATCGCCGAGCGGGTGCTGGGCATGCCCAAATCCTATTGAGTTCGAGCGGACGCCGAAGGGATATCCATATAAGCATTTGTTTTATATAATTATTTTTCAATTACCGCATAAGGCCGGTCATGCTGCAGCGAAGGCATCATGCTGCGGATTTTCGCAACGCGCGCGGGCTCGATTTCAGCATAGATGATGCCCGGCTCTTCACCCGCATCCGCCAGCACCTCACCCCAGGGATCCACAATCAGTGCGTGACCGTAAGTCTGGCGGTTGCCCCCATGATCGCCGCACATCGCCGGCGCCAGCACATAGGCGGCATTCTCTATTGCCCGCGATTTGAGTAGCGTGTGCCAGTGCACCTTGCCGGTCTGGCGCTGAAACGAGGACGGCACCGAAAGATATTCAGCCCCCTGCTGTGCCAGCGCACGATAAAGATGCGGGAAGCGCACGTCGTAGCAAATGGTCATACCCAGTTTACCCCATGGGGTTGCCGAGATCACGCCCTGCTCGCCCGGCCGGTATGCCGAAGACTCGCGGATGACTTTGCCGTCCGGCAGCGTAACGTCAAACATGTGAATCTTATCGTAGGTGGCAGCGATGCGGCCGTCAGCCGCAATCAGGCAGGAACGGTTGACGATACGGTCATCATCCGACTGCAGTGTCAGCGATCCGGCCAATAGCCAGATCTTCAACTGCGTTGCCAGCACCTGCAATTCAGACAGTATGCTGCCGCCATCGGCCGGCAATGCACCTTCACGCATGACACGGCCACTGCCGTCCATCAGCAGGCAATACTCGGGCGACAGTACAAATTGCGCACCGTTGCCGGCCGCTTCAGTGACCATCTGTTTGAGTTGCCGAAGATTGGCTGAAAGATCGCTGCCGCTGTTCATCTGCAGGCAGGCGGCGCGGAATGGCATGGTCATTTTCAAATCCGGATTTCAGGAAAATGGATCTTACTGCAAACGGCATGTGACATCAGCAGCGACAGACTTTAGGATATGCGTATCCATCTGAACTTCAAACAGGATATCTGTCATGCTTCTCCCGCTGCCCGGTCGCAACATCGCCTATGACATCGTCGGTCCGGAACACTCACCCGTGGTTGTCTTCTCCCATTCACTCGCTGCCGACCTTGGCATGTGGGCGGAACAGGTGCCGGCGCTGCTGGCAGCCGGTTATCGCGCATTACGCATGGATCTACGCGGCCACGGCGGCAGCGGCGCGCTGCCCGGACCTTACACTATTGATCAACTGGCAGATGACGTCATTCTCGTACTCGATGCCATCGGAGAAAAACAATGCCATTTTGTCGGGCTGTCCATCGGTGGAATGATCGGCCAGTCCTTGGGCATCCGTTACGCCGACCGCATCAAATCGCTGATGCTCTGTGATACGCAGGCCGCCTCTCCCGCAGATGCCGCGTCACGCTGGGGGCCGCGTATCGAAGCCATACTGAAAGCGAATTCCCTTGAACCCATTGCCGATGCAACCATGGCGCGCTGGCTGACGGCCGATTACAGAAAGGCACATCCGGGCCGCTGGCAGCAGATCCGTGACACCATCGCCGGTTGCACGCCGGCAGGCTACATCGGCTGCGCCCAGGCGATCGGCAATTTCAATTTCATCAAACAGTTGCCAGCAATCAAAACACCGGCGTTGGTGGTCTGCGGAACCGAAGACCCTGCAGGCTCGCCCTATGAGGTTAGACATATAGCCAGCCTGTTCGGCAACGGTCGTTATGGCGAATTCCCGGGCGCCCGTCACCTGCCCAATATGGAACAGCCTGAAGTCTTCAACACGATGATGCTGAAGTGGATCAGCGAGCATAAATAGCTGAAACGATACCGCAATGAAAAAGGGCTCCTTGCGGAACCCTTTGATTAAATTGGTCGGGGCGAGAGGATTTGAACCTCCGACCACCTGCACCCCATGCAGGTACGCTACCAGGCTGCGCTACGCCCCGAGGCGCGGATTATACAACAGGGGAAAGCCAAGCTCGAAGTGCTTCGATTTCAGGCGCGTAGTTGATCAATGATGTTTTTCAGATCCTGGCGCAGCTGCGTCAACGCTGGTTTGGGGGCGGCGGCCGAAGCAGCAGGCGCACGCGCCGAACGTGCCGGCTCGTTGGCCAGCTCATCTAGACGGTTGCGTGCACCGCTGATGGTAAAACCCTGGTCATAAAGCAGTTCGCGGATACGGCGAATCAGTAGCACTTCATGGTGCTGGTAGTAGCGTCGATTGCCGCGGCGCTTAACCGGGCGTAGCTGGGTGAATTCCTGCTCCCAATAGCGCAATACGTGCGGCTTGACGCCGCACAGTTGACTCACTTCACCGATCGTGAAATAACGTTTTGCCGGGATCGGCGGAAGCTGAGGCTTAAGGCTTGAGCTGGCTTCCATGGAAATGCTGTTCCACCATCGACTTGAGTTTCTGTGATGCGTGGAACGTCACAACGCGACGTGCGGAAATCGGAATTTCCTCGCCGGTTTTCGGGTTGCGGCCAGGGCGCTGGGGCTTGTCACGCAGTTGGAAGTTGCCAAAACCCGAAAGTTTGACACCCCTGCCATTTTCAAGCGTAGCGCGGACTTCGTCAAAGAAGGACTCAACCATGTCCTTGGCCTCGCGCTTGTTGAAACCCACCTTCTCAAACAAAAGATCGGCGAGTTCCGCTTTGGTTAACGTCATGTTGTCCCCTCTCAACGAAGCTTAGCGTTAAACTTTTCCTGCAGAATCCGGCGCAGTTCGACTACCGCTTTTTCGGCTTCTGCGTCCGTCAAGGTTTTTTGAGTATCCTGCAATAACACACTGAATGCAAGACTTTTTTTCCCTTCCCGCACCCCTTTTCCCCGGTATAAATCGAACAGTGTGACGTCCCTCAAAATAGCTGGTCCGTTACGCCTCAATTCGGTGCTGATCGCGTCAAATTGGACGCTCTCGTCGAATTCGGCGGCCAAATCACGGCGAATCGCCGGGAATTTCGCAATTTCACGGTAACCAGGCAAGGCACGGCGCTCCAGCGCCTGCAGCCCGATTTCGAACAATACCGGCGCAGTCGGCAAGCCATATTTGCGTTGCCACCGCGGATGCAGTTCACCGATCCATCCGGCGTCCTGCCCGTCGATGACGATCACTGCTGATTTTCCCGGGTGCAAGGCCGGGTGTTCCTGTGCTCGCAGCGTAAAAAACTGAGGTGACAGCAAGACCTCAAGGTCAGCCTTGAGGTCAAAGAAATCCACCGGGCGTTCCGGCTGCCCCCACTGCATCGGTGTCGCGGCACCGAAGGCTATCGCGGCGACACGCCAGGGTTGTGGCAGCCCCTCGGCATTGATGAAGCAACGACCGATCTCGAAAAGACGCACACGCGATTGTTTATGGCTGCTGTTGAAGGCAATAGCCTGCACCAAACCGCCGATCAAACTCGAGCGCATGACGCTCATCTGGCTGGCAATCGGATTGGCCAGCGTCACCGGATCGGTATTAGCGCAGAAATCCGCCTCCCAGGCACGATCCACAAAACTGTAGGTGACGACCTCCTGGTAATCGAGGGTCGCCAGTGCGCGACGCACCATCGCCGGGCTGCGCCGGGTTTCCGCAATCGGTTGCAACGCTGCCTGCGCTGGGGGCAACTGCGCAGGAATATTGGCGTAACCATAGACCCGGGCCAGCTCTTCAATCAGGTCTTCTTCGATAGTGATGTCAAAACGATGGCTGGGCGGAGTCGCTTCGATGCACTCGCCATTGAGCAGGGGTTCGCAACCGAGTTTCTGCAGGATTTCCAGCGCCTTCTCAGTACTAATCGAAAATCCAAGGACCCGCTTGGCACGTGCCAATCGCAGCATGACCTTGTTGCGCGAGGGCAATGTTCCCAGCACTTCACAGACCGGACCCGGTTGACCGCCGCAGAGTTGCAGGATCAGTTGTGTCGCACGCTCCATGGCGTTTTGCGTCGCTGCAAAATCCACGCCGCGCTCAAAACGATAGGATGAATCGGAACCGAAACCCAGCTCCCGCGATTTTCCCGCGACAACATCCGGCGCAAAAAATGCACTCTCGAGAATGATGTCGGCAGTTGCACCGGTTACACCGCTGTATTCGCCGCCCATGATGCCGGCCAGTGCCAGCGGCTGCAGCTCATCGGCAATGATCAGATGGTTCGGCGTCAATTCCAGCGTAGAGCAGTTCAGCAAACCGATTTTTTCGCCGGCACGGGCGCGGCGTACGTGGATGCCGCCCTGCACTTTTGCCGCATCAAAGGCGTGCAGCGGCTGCCCCATTTCCAGCAACACATAATTGGTGACGTCGACAATCGCGCTGATCGAACGGATGCCGCTCCGGTTCAGCCGCCGCACCATCCACTCCGGCGTCACCGCCGCCGCATTCACGCCACGGATCACACGGCCACAGTAACGCGGGCAATCAGCAGCCGCTTCGACCTTGATGCCGATTCTTGTGTCATGCGCCGGCGCGACTGCCGCAGGCGTTTTCCATTTGATCGTCGCCCCGCTCAATGCCGCGACCTCGCGCGCCATCCCGAGCAGACTCAGGCAATCGCCGCGATTGGGGGTGGGTTTGGTGGTGAGAATCTGATCGTCCAGATCCAGCAGCTCACGCACGCTGGCGCCAATCATGACATCCGTTCCAAGCTCCAGCAGCCCGGAAGCATCGTCACTGAGCCCCAGCTCGGTGGCGGAACAAAGCATGCCATGCGATTCAACACCGCGAACCTTGGCCAGCTTGATTTCCATCCCGGGCAGTCGCGCGCCGACCAGCGCTGCCGGAACCCGCATCCCTGCACGTACATTCGGCGCGCCGCAAACAATGGTCAGCGGTGCAGCACCGGCATTGACCTGACAGACGTTGAGCCGGTCGGCCTGTGGATGTTTTTCTACACTGAGGACTTCAGCCACAACAACACGGTCAAAAGCCAGTGCCGCCGGCTCGACAGCCTCGACTTCGATGCCGCCGAAGGTCAGCAGGTCGGCAAGTTGCGCCGTCGATAGCGCGGGGTCAACCAGTTCACGCAGCCAGTGTTCAGAAAGTTTCATCGGATGTCGCGCCTCAAACGAATTGCTTCAGGAAGCGCAAATCGTTTTCGTAAAACAGCCGCAGGTCATTCACGCCATAGCGAAGCATGGTGAGCCGGTCGGGACCAAGACCGAAGGCAAATCCCTGGTAACGCTCGCTGTCGATATTGACATTGCGCAGCACATTGGGATGCACCATGCCGCAGCCGCCGACTTCCAGCCAGCCGTCGCCGAAACTCATGTCAATTTCGGCAGAAGGTTCGGTGAACGGGAAAAACGACGGGCGGAAACGGATCTGCAGCCGGTCGTCCTCGAAAAACCGACGGAAAAAATCAACCATTAAGCCCTTTAGATGGGCGAAGCTGATGTGTTCATCGATCCACAGTCCTTCGACCTGATGAAACATCGGCGAATGTGTGGCATCGGAGTCAACCCGGTAGACGCGACCCGGCGCAATAACCCGGATCGGTGGCTGGTTTTTCTCCATGTAGCGGATCTGAATCGGCGAAGTATGCGTGCGCAGCAGATACTTGCCGTCGGCGAGATAAAAGGTATCGTGCATGGAACGCGCCGGATGATTCTCGGGCTGATTCAATGCGGTGAAATTGTAAAAATCGGTTTCGATCTCGGGACCATCCGCTACATCAAAGCCGATCGAGCGAAACAGCTGCTCGATACGTTCCATGGTCCGGCTGACCGGATGCAGGCCGCCCATGCCGCGGCCGCGACCGGGCAGAGAAACATCGATGGATTCTTCGGACAGTCTGGATTCGAGCGCACGTTCTGCGATGCGCTCACGCTGCTCATTCAGTGCCTGCTCAAGCGCCTGCTTGGCGACGTTGATGCGTGCTCCGGCCGCCGGTTTTTCCGCTACTGGTAGCTTGCCCAGCCCCTTCAGCAGTTCGGTCAACGCGCCGCTCTTGCCGAGATAACGCGCCTTGGCCTGCTCCAGCGCATCGGCATTGTCGATGTCTGCGAAGAGCGCGGTTGCTTCGGCTACGAGCTTTTCAAGATCCTGCATAGATATGAATGGTAACGGAATCCGGCGAAAAAAAAGGAGGCTCGAAGAGCCTCCTTTTTCTTTGGGTTACTGCTCAGGCGCCGAGGCTCGCCCGGGCCTGCTCGACAAAACGCACAAAGGCGGGTTTGTCGAACACGGCGATGTCGGCGAGCACCTTGCGATCAACCTCGATCGCAGCCTTTTTCAGGCCGTTCATGAATACGCTGTAGGTCATGCCGTGCTCACGGGCAGCAGCATTGATACGGGCGATCCAGAGGGCGCGGAACTCGCGTTTCTTTGTGCGGCGGTCGCGATAGGCATACTGCCCGGCGCGCATCACCGCTTCATTGGCGATACGGAATACGTTGCCACGACGGCCGCGGAAACCTTTGGCGGCCTTCAGGACCTTTTTATGCGCCTTGCGGGCGATGACACCACGTTTAACTCTTGGCATGGTTCATCTCCCTCTTAGTACGGCAACATCGCGCGAACGGCGCGTTGGTCGGAATCATGCACCATGGTCGTGCCGCGCAGGTGACGCTTGCGCTTGGTGCTCTTCTTGGTAAGGATGTGGCGCAGGTGTGCACTGCTGCGCTTGAACGCGCCGCTGC
>Ga0192647_102521_pt1 | contig 11345 bp, 4 predicted proteins | sample LauGreFa1BDMLBSN_2_FD_133046 | JGI IMG/M metagenome (GOLD analysis project Ga0192647, IMG submission 133046) | Freshwater lake microbial communities from Lake Michigan, USA - Fa13.BD.MLB.SN - reassembly | ecosystem: Environmental > Aquatic > Freshwater > Lake | place: Lake Michigan, USA...
TCCGACTAACCCTGGGCGGAATTACCTTCCCCAGGAAACCTTGGGCTTACGGCGATGGAGATTCTCACTCCATTTATCGTTACTCAATCTGGCATATTCACTTGCTGTCGCTCCACAAACCCTTGCCGGGAAAGCTTCACAGCTGACAGCAACGCTCCCCTACCACTGACAAAGTCAGTCCACAGCTTCGGTTCGAACCTTATTCCCGATAATTATCGGCGCCGGATTCCTCGACTAGTAAGCTGTTACGCACTTTTTAAATGGTGGCTGCTTCTAAGCCAACATCCTAGCTGTCACAGCAATCCGACTACCTTTCTAACTTAGATTCGATTAGGGACCTTAGCTGGTGGTCCGGGTTGTTTCCCTTTTGACCACGAAGATTATCCCTCGTAGTCTTACTCCCGTGCCTGCCATGCTGGTATTCGGAGTTTGATTAGACCGGATAGGCGGTGTGCCCTCCAAATCCATTCAGTAGCTCTACCCCCAACATGTGATACACGAGGCTAGTCCAAAAACTATTTCGGGGAGAACGAGATATCTCTGGGTATGATTAGACTTTAACTCCTCCCCACAGGTCATGCCAGAACTTTTCAACGTTCACGGCTTCGGTCCTCCAGGAGGCATTACCCTCCCTTCAACCTGCCCATGGGTAGATCACCACAGTTTCGCGTCTACCCCCTACGACTACACGCCCTTTGAAGACTTGGTTTCCCTTCGGCTGCGCCGGGATTCGGCTTAGCCTTGCCGTAGAGAGTAACTCGCCAGATCATTATGCAAAAGGCACGCTGCCACCCTTACGGGCTGCAACCGCTGTGTAAGCATGTGATTTCAGGTTCTTTGAACTCCCCTTATCGGGGTTCTTTTCATCATTCAGTCGCCTTACTGGTTCACTATCGGTCGTCAAGGAGTACTTAGCCTTGGAGGGTGGTCCCCCCATGTTCAGGCCGGATTTCACGAGTCCGACCCTACTCGAGGGCTAACCAGCTTCTGCACTACAGGACCATCACCTTCTTTGGTTGGCCATTCAATGCCATTCGCGCAGTCTGCTGGCTTATCCGCGTTCGCTCGGCGCTACTGACGGAGTCGCTTTTGCTTTCCTTTCCTCTCGCTACTAAGATGTTTCAGTTCACGAGGTTCGCTTCACACGGCCTATACATTCAGCCGTGGATGACTCATAAGAGCCGGGTTGCCCCATTCGGAAATCCCAGGATCACAACTTGGTTACCAGTTCCCCTGGGCTTATCGCAGGTTCCTACGTCCTTCATCGCCTCTTGACGCCAAGACATCCATCACATGCCCTTTATGACTTGATCGCGTCTACCGAGTGCCGTAGCCGGTCGATTGCTCGACCAACCCGATACTGGCTTGGATCACGGCCCCACTTGCATGATGGGGCCACGAGTCTCGCAGTGTTGTCCTGCAGGACTCGCAGTCGCCTAGGTGCTCATATCTCGGTACGATTACTCACCGCGCGCACTCACGTTGCCAACTCTGGCTGCTCATGACTGAGAAGCGAGGGCCAGCAAGCAGTCGCGCGGTATCGCGACAATTTGCACACTTCTTGACTTGTCAAAGACTGTTCCGCTTGTTTGGTCGCTTGCGCGGCCGAACTGCGGAGGGCCAATGATAGCGATTCCCAAGTTCCTGTCAACGCCTTCACGCACGCGGCAGTGGAATTTTTTCGCAAGGCCCATTTCAGCTGGGTCCGAGCGCAAAAAACATGGTTATGAGCCGCCGAATCGCCCCTTCGTCGCCCATCTCGGCCGTTTATGGGCTTCGGGATCGATTTATCCACAGGACTTCCCACACGCAAGACTCTATCCCACCTCCCTGCATCCCAACTCCACCCGTGTCCTGCGGGTTCACGGAGTGAGTGGGCTCGATCGGCGTACCCGAGACCCGAGTTGAGAAAAGCACTCGGGCTCGGCAATGCCGAGCCCGAGAAGATCAGTCAATCTGTACAGGCCTTCAACAGGCCACGTTGGGTCCGACGTCGCCAGGAGCGATCATCGTCCGCCAGGTCCGCCGTAGGGCGAGTCGCCGCCGGTGGAGCCACCGGGGCCGCGAGGGGTATCACGTCCGCCGCCCGTTGCGCCGTCCTTCCCCCCTCCATCCTTGCCTGCATCCTTGCCTGCGTCCTTGCCGCCGTCTGGGCCATCGCCTGAACCTTCGGACGCGGCCTTGGCCAGCTCGATCTCGTCGAGAAGATCCCTGCGACGCAGGTCGCCCGCATCATCCTTGGGTACGCGAACCTGATAGCGGTCACCTACCGCGTTCTGTACGACCGCGACGGCGACGGGACGACGATCGCTGCCGCTGCGCTCGATCGCGGGATCAGCGAACACATCCACGAGGAAGAATCCAGTGCTGAAGTCACCACCAGACGTCTCGCCCGAACTTGGCTTGGACGCTCCAATGACATCGCCTGGCTGCACGGTGAAGCGCTGCACGCGCCGCTCGCCATCGACGTAGCGGAAGACCTCGAAGGTGGCCTGGCCGGTACCGAGGCGGCCCTCTCCTGCCTGTGCGTCCACGACAAAGAACTCGACCGGCGGGGTGACGCGGTAGGGATTGCTCCATTCGGAAGTCACCGTCGCAAGGGTGAAGGAGTCGCCCAGCTTCTTCTGGTCGGGCACGAGGAGCGTGCCATAGGTGAAGAACGGGTTGTACACCTTGGCTACGGCGCGGTAGCGGTACTGCTCGCCCGGAGCCACCTTCAGGTCGTGGGCCCAGACCACCACCGAATCGGCTTTGTCGAGGTTGCTCGATCCAGCGTCGGCCGGCTTCTCGACCTGGGCTGACAGTCCCGCAGCCTCCTGCTTCTTGGCCAGATCTTCCTGGGCGCGAGTCAGCTTGCCCTCGCGCTCCTTCAGGGTCTTGGTCAGGCGGATGCGCCGCTCCTTGTTTGCCTCATCACCGGGCTTCCGGCGCCCACCATCCATGCCGCCAGCCGCACCGCCAAGTCCACCGCCAGGACGACCCAGTCCACCGCCGGTACCGCCGTTGCCGCGGTTGCGCTCTTCGTCGCGCTTGCGCTCCTCCTCGCGACGCTTGTCCTCCTTGGAGGTGTCCTCGAGCGGCCCGCCGAGTCCTTCGAGCTCTTCCTTGAGGCGGGTGACCTCGATGGTCCACTTGGTGACATCCTTGCGGAGCCGACGCACCTCGTCCTCGAGCTTGGCCTTCTCAGGATCCTCGCTTCGGACCTCAAGAACCGTCTTGTCCTCGAGAACGACCTCGGGAGAGAACTTGGAACCTCGCGTGGGGAAGAAGTCGGGCTGCAGGATCTTGCGCTGCGACGCCTTGTCCGAGAGATAAGTGAAGGCCGAATCGCGAAGTCCGGCATCGGCGCCCTTGGCAATCTCGGGGCGGAAGCTGAACTGTCCCGGCAGTGGCGCGATGAGCGTGGACTCGCCCCAAGATCCATCGGAGAGCTGCCGCTCGCGCTCGAACTCGATGTCGATGACGAAGACAGAACTCTGGTACCAGAACTGGGGGATCGCCGCGCCGGTTTCAGCCGAGGCGAGCTCCTTTCGGATCTGCGCCACATCGAGCACCGCGCTCGGGACGACCCAGGTTAGATCGTAGTTCCCGTTGGAGAAGAACTTCTTGAGCTGCTCGTCCTTCTCGACCGCGGCGGCATCCACCGTGTCCGAGACCTGGAGCGACGGGCGCATGGCCATCGGCGCGAACTCGGGAACGTGGAACGGCTTGCCCGAGGTCGCACCATCGGACTGGAGCGCGGACGCGAGCGCGGGCTCGATCTGCGGCAACGCCGACTTCGGGGAGACGGCCGACCCGAGCCTCGAGGCGAAATCGTTCGCCTGGGGCTTGAGGCGGTCGCCCAGCTTTTCGGACAACGGAGGCGCGGGCTGCTCGAGCTTCTCGCTGAGCAACTGCGACTTGCTCGCCAGCGCGTCATCGATCTCGCTTGGACGCGCGTTGCGGCCATCGAGTGTCACGTTGTTGTGGGTGCCGAGCACCTGCCACGCGATCACGCTGAAGAAGACTGCGCCAGCCGCGCCGAGAACGAACTTCTCGATGTGCTGCTCGATGTACGGGATGCCCTTGTTCTTCATGCCTTGGTCCGATGGAAAGCCGTGGGTAGCGGCGGGTTACTGGAAGGGTCCGCCCTCGGGACGGGTGGTTTCGTACGGGACGACTGATCTCGTGGTGGACGATGTTGCCTCATGCGGGAGCGATCGGCTGGACATCACGGCGGCAGCGGAATCACATGCCCTCTGCCGGAGCCTCACCGCTCCCGGAACCGTCACCCGCCACAGGGGACGAGGTGGCGACGCCGAGTGCGGTGCGCACGGATGTGGGCATGTGACGAGCGGTCCAGTCACGGAACCAGAGGGATTCCACGGTCATGGTGACCTGACTGATCGGCGAAGCACCGAACAGGTAGCCCGCACGTGCGGCGGAGAATGGATCGGCCGGTGCGAGGCGGACGTTGGTGACGGTCATGAAGTTCTGCCGCGCGAGTGCGTCGAAGATCTCGGGCAGGCGGGCGGTCTCGGCGACGAACGTCACATCGGCCAGTCGTACGTCGTAGATGCCGTTGCTGATGCGGCCGGTGAACCTCTTGCTGAAGTCAAGCGTGACCTGCTGCTTGGGGTCGATGACTGGCGCTGCATTTGCCGCCGGAGCGGCGGCCGCCATGTCGCCGCCAGCCTCACCTGCGCCCGATGCCGCACCGTCGGCGGGTGCGGCCTCGGCACCCATCGCGGAAGCCTCGCCACCGCCCGTGGTCTCGGCCTTCGCGAGGGGCTGCACCTTGAGGGAAAGGAGTTGCTTGACCGGCGCCTTGAGCACCGAGTCGGCGCTGCGATTGCACTCCGTGAACGCCCGCATGACATCAGTCGCAACCCAGAGCTTCCACTGCATGTCGAACAGCGCAGTGTCCTGGGCGGCCGCATCGGCCGGAGACTTGTACAGGCCAGTCACGGATGCTCGCGACGGCACCTCAAAGGCGCGCAGGTCGGCATACATCGAGATCTTCTTGGCGGCCTCCGCGTACTCATTGATGCGCACCTTGCCAAGGAATGCGTTGAGCTGGGTGGTCGCCTCGGGCGTGAGCTCGGAGCGGGACTTCTTGCCGAGGTCGCCCTGGATGTAGCGGGTTTCCGCAGCCTCCACCGCTGCCGCCACGGTGGCATCGACCGGGGGAGCCCCGGCGCGAGCCGCCTCGAGCAGCTGGGCGTATGCGGCCGCCACAGCATCCGCCACCTTGAACCGGACCTGCTCGGCCGCGGTCGTCGACTTGGCGTCGTAGCCCGGGAACACCGAGGACTCCACGACGGGCGCGTGCTTGGGCGCCGAATCGGTGCCGTAGTTGAACGCGCGCGCGCTGACGTACACCTCGGAGGCATCCTTGGAGTACTTGTCGAGCGCCTCGCGGAAATCCTGCACGACGCGCTCGGTGGCGATCGTCTCGAGCACCACCGGCTCGCCTCCGGGAACAGGAAGCTCTGCGTTGGCGTTGGCGGCGGACGCGAGCTCGCTGTAGACAGAGGCACGACGCTGCGCTTCCTTGCGGACACCCTCGCCCATCACGCCTGCGGCGAAGTAGGCGCCCACGGGTACGGCGACGATGATGGCACAGAAGACGAACGCGAGCGTATTGCTCTTGGCCCATCCGACGACCGTCTCAAGCTGCTTGGGGAGTTTCGCTGCCATCACATGCCCTCCGCCGCAGGAGCCGCGGCCGGGATTGCTTCCTTGAACTTGACCGTAAACGTGACCTTGCCGATGTGCACCGTGCTGTCAGGCGGATAGACGCCCGGACGCTCGGGGATCGGAGCGACCTTGTCGAGGTCGATCTTCGACTCGCTTCCGCCCGCCTGACCGCCCTGGCGCTGGAATTGGTTGCCCTGGGCTCCGTCGGGGCGGTTTTCGGCATCACCGGAGTTGCCGGCGTTGAATCCGCCGTCGGAACCTGTTCCACCAAGCAGACCACCCGGACGGCGCACCTGGGTCTCGCCCGTCGGGCGGCGACGACCCGTGAGTCCGCCGAAGTTGCTGCCACCCGAGCCGGTGCCGGCGGAGAAACCACCTTGGACACGGGTATCAGGCTCCTCCGGAGCGGCGGCCTCGCCGCCGGAGGCACTGCCTCCGGACGACTCGCCCGCCGCGGCCACGAGCGTGCCAGCCGCGCTCACCTTCATGTCGACGATGCTCGCGGTGTTCGGCTGCACATTCTCGATCGTGTACGGGACATCGGCGCGATTGCTGTTGGTGGTGAGCCACTGGCAGACGGTGGAGCCGAGGTGCGCCTGCTTGTCGAGGCCGACGAACTCGACGTTCATCGTGACTTCGATCATGCGCTCGCCCTTCTCATTGACCTTGTAGACGCCGGAGAGGTCGCGAAGGAGGGTCTGCTGCCGGGTGCCTGCAGCCACGAGCTTGGCGATGTCGCCGCTGAGCAATGCGGCGTCGTTGCCCGCCGCGACCGCATGCACCGCGTCGTGCACGATGAACGGCCAGATCTCGCGGTCCTCGATGAGCGCGAGCATGTTGGTGGCGGTGGCGCCGACATCGGCGGCGAGCCCCTGCACCTGGCTCTTGAACTCCTGCGCCGAGGACAGCGTGGCCTCGGCGCGGTTGATCGCATCGCGGCTGGCAACGGACCCGTTGTCGATGACGTTGCGCACGAACATGAGCCCGCCGGCGGCACATGCCACGGCGGCGGCGGCGGCGAACCAGCGCGTCTTCTTGGACCAGACCTGCTGCCGAACGTTCTCGACGGGGAGCAGATTGATCTCGATGGTCGCCATGCCGAGGCCCTGCAGCGCGAGACCGTAGGCGGTGGCGAAGTTGACCGTGTGCGCGGCGAAATCAGCGGCCTCTGGGCCCTCGACCACGAGCTTGGAGTACTGGTCGAGGCGCTCGACCTCGAGCTCGAGGCGCATGCCGAGGAACTTGCGGAGGCCCGGGATCTTGAGCGTCGAGCCGAGCCCGATGACCTCGCGCAGCTTCGTGCCGCGGTTCTGGGTCTCGTAGAACTGCAGCGACTTCTGCACGTCGTCGAGCAGGTCGCCGAGCACGGGCCGCATGGCGGCCATGATCTGCTTGGCGTACTTGCTGGTGGCGCTCTCCTGCTTGAGTTTGTCGCCCTGCGCGTACTTGAGCTCGACCGTGGGCGCGAAAGCCTCGACGATCGCCTCGGTGAAGCTGGGGCCGCCGAGCGGGAACGTGCGCATCCAGCAGCGCGAGCCCGATGCGACGACGAGGTCGGTGGAGCCCGTGCCGATGTCGAGAATGACCATGGGCTCACCACGCCCCACGACATCCCGGTCGTAGGCGATCGCGTTGTAGAGCGCGACGGGGCCAAGGGAAATCGCACGCGGCTCGACGCCGATGGTGTCGCTCACGAGCGAGAGGAACTCCTTGAGTGGCTCGCGCTGCACGGCGAACAGGCCGAGATCGACTTCCGGCGAGTCGTCCGCCTCGAAGGTGTGGTAGTCCCACTCGACCTCCTCGAGAGGGAACGGGATCTGCTGGCTCGCCTCGAAGGGAACGAGTCCGGCGATGGTCTTCGCGTCGCCCGGCGGAAGCTTGACGAAGCGCGTGAGACCGCGGTTGCCGAACCAGTTGTAGTTGACGACCACATTCTGGTTGGCGAGCGGCTTCTGGCTCGCGAGCTGCGCGAGGGTCTGCTCGAGGATCGTCTTGGCCTGCGACTGGCCGCCCTCGACGAGGGGATCCTCGAGCCCGGGGGTGGTGAGGACCTTCTGGTGCGGGATGACGACGAAATCGCGCACGCGCACGCCGTCACCGACGCGCTCGAGCTGGATCGCCTTGACGGCGTACTGTCCGATTTCGATGCCCCAAGCGGTGTTGGAAGAGGCCATGGTTCCTGTCTCCGAATGCTGAGGTCCGCGGGCGCGGCCCGCCGGAAGTCCCTGGGAGGGGGCGGTGGGACGCGGATGATAACGACCCTTTCGTAATCCATCGCCGCGGGTCGATCGGACGGCGAGGAAACTTCTCGGACGCGAGGGGGCAGCACTTGCTTATCAGACTTCACTTTCGCGTTTGACCCGGAGCGCGCTTGACATGGGCCGCCTCTGACATGGATCGCCGCCGGTGAACGGTTGCAGCGCCGCCGTCAAGAACGGTCCGCACGACGCCGGCCCTTCGACTCCGGCGGTGCTTCGCCATGCGCGCCCTGACTGCGGACGCGCGGATCCGACCGTCCAACCATTCCACGCCGCCCGCCCCCGCTGCGGCGATCTCTGGACAGTCCGCAGGCCCTGTGGGACTTGCACTGCCCGCCAGGACTTTCGGGACTCGGCCGCGCCCCGTCCTCACCCCGCTGCAGGATCTGTCCGACGAATGACTCCGCAAACGGTCGCCTGCGACGTCGATTCGCGCGGCACATGGCGGTTGTTGCCGCAGCGTCTCGGATTCTCGCCAACCCCTTTGCTCTTCACCGCAAGGTCACGGTACGCTGCCCGACCTATTTGAGACCAAGCATGTCCACCGAACCCCAGAAGCACGATCAGTCCGTTCCCGCCCCGCGCGCAAGCGCTTACGACGCCGAACTCGAGCGCGAGATCGAGGCCGCGCTCGGCGGCATGTCGATCGAGGACCTCGAGGCCTCGAGCTCCCCTGCCCGCTCGAGCGGAAGCCGGGGACGGCAGACGCGCCGCGGAACGATCCTCCGCGTGCACAATGGCGATGTGTTCGTGGAGTTCGGTCCGCGATCCACCGGCGTGTGCCCGCTGTCGCAGTTCACGGCCTCGGCCGACCAGCTGCCGCCCGTGGTGGGCAGCGAGCGCGACTTCGTGGTGGAGCGCTTCGATCCGTTCGAGGGCCTCTCGATCCTCAGCCTCGAAGGTGCCGTGCAGAAGGCCGACTGGGGAACGCTCGAGATCGGTCAGATCGTCGAGGCGCGCTGCACCGGCATGAACAAGGGCGGTCTCGAGATGGAGATCGCGCACCACAAGGGCTTCATGCCCGCGGGACAGGTGGATGTGCGCCACGTGGCGGACATCAGCGTGTTCATCGGCGAGAAGTTCCCGGTGCAGATCGTCGAGCTCAACAAGGACAAGAACCGCCTGGTGGTGAGCCGCAAGGCCGTTGTCGCGGCGGAGCGCGCTGAGCAGCGCGAGAAGCTGCTCGCGGTGCTCGAGGTCGGGCAGACCCGCACGGCGACGATCACCAGCGTGCAGGCGTACGGCGCGTTCGCCGACATCGGCGGCGTCGACGGCCTGATCCACGTGTCGGACATCTCGCACGACCGCGTGAAGAGCCCGGGCGATGTGCTCAAGGTGGGCCAGGTTGTGCAGGTGAAGATCGTCAAGCTCGATCTCACGCAGTCGCCCGCCAAGATCGGCCTGGGCATGAAGCAGCTGGTGACCGACCCCTCGATCGCGGCCATGCAGGCCGTCGAGGCGGGCGGCACCGTGACGGGGCGCGTGTCCAAGATCATGCCGTTCGGCGCGTTCATCGAGCTCGCGCCGGGCGTCGAGGGCCTCGTGCACATCTCCGAGATCAGTCACGAGCGCATTCCCACCGTCGACAAGGCGCTGCGCGCCAACGAGGTCGTGACCGCCAAGGTTCTCTCGATCGATGTCGGCAAGAAGCGCATCAGCCTCTCGATCAAGGCGCTGGTCGAGCCACCGGCGCGACCCGAGCCTCAGTCGGTGGGCGGTGCAGGTGGCGGTGCTCCGGGCAAGGGTCCGCGCGCCGAGGAGGGCTTTGCCGCCGCATTCGGACGCAACCGTGCGCGCAACGACGTGCCATCGGTCGAGCGCGCCAAGGACAATTCACTCGAGCGTCTGCGCGCGTCCTGGGGTTCCGGCAAGGAACTCAAGGGCGGCCTGAGCTGAGCCTGTCTGCCTGAACCGAGGGCCTGAACCGAGGGCGAGGGCCTGAACCGAGGGCGAGGGCCTGAACCGAGGGCGAGCATCTCGTTCGACATCGAGTACAACGTGATTTCATGAAACACGGGCGCCACCTTTCGGTGGCGCCCGTGTGTCCTTACACCCGGCCCCTGCGAGGGACCGGTCCTGCGGCGGATGGGATGGATGGTCAGCCGGCGACCTTGAACTGGCCGACGACCTGCTTGAGGCTTGCGACCTGGGCCGCGGTTTCCTCGCTGGCGGCGGCGAGCTCCTCGCTGTTGCCGGCATTCTGCTGCGTGACCTTGTCGAGCTCGGTGACGCCCGAGTTGATCTGGCCGATCCCCTGCGCCTGCTCGCGGCTGGCGCTGGCGATCTGCGCGAGCAGTTCGTTGACCTCGCGGGTGCCGTCGACGATGGTGCGGAGACTCGTGTCGACGTCGTTGCAGATGGAGACGGCGCGGTCGGCGCGGGTGGTCGACTCCTCGATCATGGTGGCTGTCTCGCGCGCGGCCTGTGCCGAGCGCTGGGCGAGATTGCGGACCTCCTCGGCGACCACGGCGAAGCCCTTGCCCGCCTCGCCGGCGCGCGCGGCCTCGACTGCGGCGTTGAGCGCGAGGAGGTTGGTCTGGAAGGCGATCTCGTCGATGACCTTGAGGACCTTGGCGATCGAGTCGCTGGACTGCTTGATCGCACCCATGGCCTCGCTCATGCGCACCATCTGCTCCTGGCAGGTGTTGGCACGCGTGCGCGCCTGGTCGGAGCGCGTGACTGCGGTGGTTGCGTTCTGCGCGTTGCGGTCGGTCATGGCGCTCATCTGCTCCAGGCTCGCGCTGATCTCCTCGAGACTGGCGGCCTGCTGACTGGCGCCGCTGGCGACCGACTGGCTGGTGGCGGAGACCTGTGAGGATCCCGCATCGATCTCGCCGGCACCCTTGCGGATCTCGGAGAGGATCGACTCGAGCTTGCCGACGAACTTGTTGAACCACGATGCCATGGTGCCCAGTTCATCGGTGTTGGCCGCATCGAGCCGCTTGGTCAGGTCGCCCTCGCCCTCGGCGATGTCGCGGATGCGGGCGACCATGGCCTGCATCGGGCGGCCGAAGGTGAGCCGGAGGAGGAAGGCGAAGCCGAGGCCTCCGATCACGATCATGGGAACGGTCCAGATGAGGCCGCCGGTGATGAAGCCCGCCACCTGTGCATCGACGCCCGTGAGCGGAATCGTGACCTCGTAGGCGCCGTGGGTGCCGCCGACCTTCCAACCCTCCATGGCGAAACCGAGCGCGTCCTTGCCATCCTTGTCGGGGTCGAACTCGCCGCGCGGGTCGCCGTGGCAGACCATGCAGCTCTGGTCGAGGCCGATGGCACGCATGTAGTGCAGGGTGTTGGTGCTGTCGTCGATGGCGTAGGCGCTCGGCTCACCACCCGTCGCAAGCTGCTTCTCAAGCCGCTCGAGGAGGTTGGCGCGGAAGGACCCCTGCTCAGGCTCGTTCTTGCGGT
>Ga0192647_102525_pt1 | contig 11338 bp, 8 predicted proteins | sample LauGreFa1BDMLBSN_2_FD_133046 | JGI IMG/M metagenome (GOLD analysis project Ga0192647, IMG submission 133046) | Freshwater lake microbial communities from Lake Michigan, USA - Fa13.BD.MLB.SN - reassembly | ecosystem: Environmental > Aquatic > Freshwater > Lake | place: Lake Michigan, USA...
AATGCCAGTGAAAAATTAATTACCAATGCAAGCATTCCGATCGCAGAATTAAATACCGGTGTTGTTCAGTTTACGTTGTTCACGAGTGATTGGCTGCCTGTATGCGAAAGAATCATGTATGTAAACAACAGGACCCATGAATTTGGTGCTAAAATCATTACACAACTGACATCCCTGAACAAAAGAGGGAAGAACGTTTTTGATGTGTATGTATCAGATACCACAGAAACCAATATGTCTGTTGCAGTGATTGATGCCTCCGTTGATACATCCCTCTCCTACGCTACCATTTACTCAGACTTGCTCTTGAGCAACCAGATCAAAGGAAAAATCCATAATCCAGGATATTATCTTTCCAGTGATGCAGAAATTGTGATGAATCACCTCGACTTGGTGATGCTCACCCATGGATGGAGAAGGATTGACTGGGAGAAATTGAAAAAAGGCATTCCTCCATCCTTGAAATACATGCCTGAAATGGAGAAAATGAAAATATCTGGAAAAGTATACGGACTAAAAAATGCCAACGGAACGGACAACATGCTCATGAACATGATTGTTCAATACAAAGACAGCAGCAAGAACTTCATGTTCCAACCCATTTCAAAAGATGGATATTTCGAGAACCGGGACTTGTTCTTCTATGATACTGTACGGATCTATTACAGTTTCAATCAAAATCAAAAATTGAATGAAGTAGCCACCGTTCAATTTGACAACGGATTGCTGAAATCAAACGATGTCAGCGCTGTGATAACTGAACAAGAAAAATTATACACCTGGAGCGATAGCCTGGCTAAATCCAGAATGGCATATTTTCTCAAACTGCAGGAAGATTGGAAAAAAAGATCGCAATTCAAAACACTACAGGAGGTAATAGTTAAATCCAGGGCAAAACCAAAAGAGGATGAAATTGAAAAACAATACGCAACTGGTATGTTTTCAGGGGGCGATGGATTTGTCTTCGATGTAATGAATGATCCGGCAGCACAAACAGGATTTGATATATTTAATTATCTCCAAAGTCGGGTGCCTGGACTCCAAATTTCAAGAAGCGGTATCAATGTGGGTATGAGTTGGCGAGGAGCAACGCCTGATTTATTTCTGGACCAAATGCCCTCACAGGTAAATGTGTTGCAGACCATCACCATGCAAGATATCGCCATGGTAAAGGTATTCAGGCCTCCTTTCTTTGGCTCCATCGGTGGCGGAGCAGGTGGTGCCATTGCCGTTTATACCAGAAAAGGCAGCAGCAGGTCGTCCGGGAATAGCAGCAAGGGAAACAAAGAAATGTTTTCAACTGTCTTGGGCGGATATTCAAGATTCAAGGAGTTTTACAATCCCCAATATGATACAGGAGAAAATCCAGAGACAGATATCCGGACCACAGTCTATTGGAACCCATACGTAATCACAAATAAGAAGAGCCCAAGGTACCGAATACAATTTTTTAACAACGACCTGAGCAAAAGACTTTTGATTGTATTGGAAGGCGTCAATGCAGATGGGAAAATGACCAGGACAAGCAAAATTCTTGAGTAGAGGTGCCACACACTGAGCCAATATCATATTTCAGATTGACCACACTCATTTCTACAGCGCTTGAGTTGATTTTATTTTGATCATTCATTGATCCTATAAAATCATTCCTATGCTAAAATTGTGGTTTCGCTTGTTGGCATTTTCGTTTTTGATGATGAAATTGGCTATTGGACAAGATAAAGAAAAAATTATTGCGCTACCCGAGGTAAAAGTGAAAGCAGCGACAGAGGTCAACCAACGCCTTTATGATGCATTCAGAAAATCTTTCCCAGATGCAGAAGATTTGGCATGGTACAATTACGACAAAGACTATCTCGCAAAGTTTATCGTCAAAGATATGAACCACAATGCCTTGTTCAGACAAAAGGGCTCATTGGTGTATGATATCAGCTACGGGTATGAACAAAATCTTCCTGATGAAATAAAAGAGCTTGTCAAAAGAAATTATGACGACTATAATATCATCAGGACTATCAATATCAAAACCGGAGGCAGAAATATCTGGGTGGTAAAACTAGAAGGATTGAAAAAATATATTACAGTCCGAATAGAAGAAAAAGAAATAGATGAGGTAGAAAGCTTTATAAAAGCATAAAAAAAGAGCACCGAAGAGATGCTCTTTTTTAACTCGAAAGACAAATTATACCCTGACTTTTAATTTTACAGTTATTTTCAACTTCAATTCTCCACCTGTATTATTTGAAACAGTTCCTTTTAAATTCACTTTCATTTTCCCGGAGGAAGAGAGTTTGGATGCAGTGGTAATATACAGGTCCTTTAATTCATTTTGAGCAAAGATGGGCGATGGATCTGCGAGATTCATGGAGAATTTGTACGACATATTATTGACTTCAGGCAATGAAAACTCACCATTTACAACAGTTTGGAGGTTTCCAGACCAAGAAGATGGCTCAATTGTAATCAATTCTATTTCATAGCTCTTAATTTTATCGAGGTACCTCTGAAAATCTGGATCTTCCGACGGCTTTACTTCAAAAGTCTTGTCAAAAGACGTCCCTCCATTAGGGATTGTGACGGTCTGAGTATTGTCGAGCGTTAGTGGGATTTGAAGAAGATCTGCCGTTGTACAAACAGATAAAAATGTAAAAAACATCAGTACATACTTCATATTATAAATTTTTATGAAGTTACACTTTATTTTACATCAGAAATTTGAATTGTAAAGCCCCCGGAGACTTTTCTTACAATCCGAGGTAATTCTTTGCATTGCTGTAGCATATATCCTGCAACATCCCTCCTATCCATTTTTCGTCATTTGGAATAATACCATTGATCATATCAATGGCCAGTACATTGCATAAAATTCTCCTGAAGTATTCATGGCGTGAAAATGAAAGCAAACTTCTGCTGTCGGTAATCATCCCCACAAAACAGGAAAGAAGTCCCATGTCGGATAGTACATCAAGATGATCTTCCATGCCATTTTTCTGATCTAAAAACCACCAGGCTGGTCCGTACTGAACTTTACCCCTAACAGACCCATCATTGAAATTTCCAATCATGGATGCAAATACAGCATTGTCCGCAGGATTCAGATTATAAATGATTGTTTTTGCCAAGGTGTCTTCTGTATCCAGTGCATTCAAAAATGCAGAAAGCCTGGCTGCATGGCTGAAGTCACCAATCGAATCAACGCCTACATCGGCACCGAGTGTTCGCAAGAGTCTTGTATTGTTGTTGCGAATCGCACCCAAATGAAATTGCTGGATCCATCCATTTTTGTGGTACATTTTGGCGAGTGATTGCAATACATGAAAAACAAAAGCATCTGGATCTGAAAAAGGTTGTGCCCCTTTTGCTGACAGAAAGTTTTTAAACTCACTATCCAATCTTGAAGTAAATGGATGTGCAAGTGGAATCTGCTGCAAACCATGATCTGAAATACTGCACCCATTTGCATGGAAAAAATCAACCCTTGTTTGAAGTGCCGTCAGAAGCGTATCCATATCCTGGATATGAACCCCAGAAATTTCTGAAAGCAGATCCATGTATGTAAAAAAGGCTCCTGCATCATGTATAGCAAATGCCTTATCAGGACGAAAACTGGGAACAAGTTGTATTTGGCATGTGGGATCTTTTTTTGCCATCTGGTGAAAACGCAAGTCATCCGTGGGATCATCCGTCGTAGCCTGATAGACGACATTGTATTTTTCAAGAAATTTTCTGGAAGTATGCTCATCCCCAGCCAAGAGCTTATTGCAATGGGCATAGATTTGATCTCCTGAATCCTCGTTCAATAACTGATTTATTCCAAAAGAGTTTTTCAACTCTAAATGTGTCCAATGAAACAAGGGATTGCGCAAAGTATGTGGAACGGTCTTGGCCCATGCAGCAAATTTTTCATGGTCACTTGCACCCCCTGTGATCATTTTTTCAGGTATGCCATATGTGCGCATTGCGCGCCACTTATAATGATCACCTGCTAACCAAATCTGGGAAATGTTTTCAAAACGTTTATTGGTAGCAATATCTGCAGGTGATAAGTGAGAATGAAAATCTATGATAGGCTGATGAGCAGCGTAGGTATGATACAAGCGCTCAGCCAATGGCGAAAGCAATAGAAAATTATCATTGATAAATGAATGGGGATGGACTGACATGAGAAAATTTGTATTTTAAATTTCGTAAAACATTCAAAAAAACAACCTCAACACCTGCAGATTTTACGCAAAGGATTTCGGCTCAACTATACCGATTCACGTATGGTCAATTCATTGTTGAGCACGATGATATCATTCGCAGCAGCATATGACTTCTTTTCAATCATTTTAATCAATAAAGAAGCCGCTTCTCTCCCCATCTCAAATGCAGGTTGAGAAAGGGTTGATAAAGAAGGGTTCAACAATGCGGCAGTTCGCAAATTGGTCATGCCAATGATCTTCACATCACGGGGGATATTGATCTTTAACTCTTTGCATACCTGATAGGTCGTGATGGCATATTTCTCAATGGAAGCAAAAATGCCATCGGGACGTTTTCGATTGGATAATAGTTTTCTGATGATCAGATAATTCTTATCCATATCATCACTGCACTCAATGATCATATCATCTGAAAAGGGAATATGTTGACTCATCAATGCTGCCTGAAATCCTCTTCTGCGCTCAATGGATGTGTACAAAGGTGCTTCAGTTGTAAGAAATACAGGTTTTTTTACCCCCGATTTCAATAAACGCAGTGTTGATTCAAAAGTACTTTCGTAGTTATTGGAGATGACTTTGGGAAACTGCAGTAAATCAGGAACGCGGTCAAAAAACACAATCGGCAGTTTGGTATTTTCATAAAACTGCTGAAAGTGCCCATACCCTTCCTTGCCTGTACAGACGGAAATAATAATTCCGGATGTGAGTCCACTTTCAAGATGCTCCAGCACCGATTTCTCTCTTTCCAGGTTTTCATGGGTCAGATAAATAAAAGTGTCATAATGCTTATTCATCGTAACACTCTCGATTCCATCCATTACCAATGAAAAAAAATTATTGACGATATCTGGTATGATGACTGCAATCTGTTTGCTCTTTTTCTTTCGAAGACTGCTTGCAAATGGATTGGGCTTATAATTGTAATGTTTGGCCAAATCCAACACGCGCTTCTTGGTAGACGCACTGATTTCATGGCTGTCGCCCAATGCCTTTGACACAGTAGATACTGACAAACCGAGCTCTTTCGCGAGCTGTATCATGTTGATCCCTTTCATACAGCACCATTAATTTTGTGAAGTCAAACTCCAGCCCTCTCTGAAAACCGGCTTGAGGAGCTGATTTGCTTCAGTGTCATTTTTAAATTGCTCTTTCTTCGGATCCCATTGCAATGGCCTTCTCAATGCATAAGCCACATTGGCAATCAAACAAACCGAACTGGTGCGATGTCCAATTTCAACATCACAAATCGGTTGGTTACCCGTTTTAATACATCCCAACCAATCAAGGTAATGATCACTGGAGTTATAGAGCCTTACTTCATTGGGCTGAATGGTTGCAGTTACCAAATTGGCTGGATCACTATCCAGGAATGATCTGCTGATATCTAATTTGCCCTTTTCGCCAATAAACCTAACGGCAGACCCTCTTCCAAAATCGTCGTGCCGCATCACAATTCCGTTAGAATATACATATTTCAATCCCTTGGGTGCATTTCCGGGGGGTGGAATGAGTTGCTCTGGACCCGTATCGTCCATACCCAGTGCCCATTGAGCAATATCAAACATATGTGCGCCCCAATCAGCTATGATTCCCCCACCATATTCCTTGTAGTTTCTCCATCTTGGAAAAATATCTTCCTCAATAGGTGGTGAAAGAATTGCATTGAAATCATGGAATGGTGCGGGGCCAATCCACTGATCCCAATTGACACCCGGACGCACAGGCTGTGCTGGTAAATCACATGCCCAGGGTGAATCACCTACCGTAACGATCACTTCACTGATCTTTCCCAAATATCCATTGCGAACCAGTTCGCAAGCATGTCTAAAATTTTTCCATGAACGCTGCATGCTGCCGGTTTGGAATACTATTTTATTTCTGCGCGCTGCACTGACCATAGCCCTTCCTTCCTCTACACTGTGTGCGAGCGGCTTTTCGCAATAAACATGTTTGCCAGCATTTGCTGCCTCAATCGACATTTTTGCATGCCAATGATCTGGCGTTGCAATCACAACAGCATCAATATCCTTTCTGGCGATGATTTCTCTGTAATCATCATAGGCTGTAAATCCCTTGTAACCGGAAATCTTACCCTCTGCACGTGCCTGTGTATAATATTTACTTGCCAGCGAATGAAAATAATGCAGCTTATTCAGATCAACATCTGAACCTGCAATGATGTTGGCCTTGTCTTTGAATGAATTCAACAATCCCCTCGCCTGCTTTCCCGTACCAATGAATCCAAGATTTATCATGTCACTCGGTGCAATAAAGCCTCTCCCTAAAACATGTCGGGGTACGATCATGAACCCCGCAGCAGCCAAGGCAGAGCTTTTTATAAACGCTCGTCTTTTATTGGCGATTTGAATAGACATATGCAAACAGTTTATTTAAAGGTTATCAATTTTTTTATACCGAGGGACGAGAGATTTCATGACGGTCCAAGCAATAATATATGCTACGGCACAAAAAGTAAACATAATGGTATACCCCGTTTCCAGGTTGCCTTGAGCTTCGTAGTGATCAAACAATGCGCCTCCAACTTTACTGGTCATTACACCACCAATGCCTCCGGCCATTCCACCAATACCCACAACAGAGGCAATGGCCTTATTGGGGAACATATCGGATACAGTTGTAAATATATTTGCACTCCAGGCCTGGTGAGCAGATGCACCTATACCAATTAAAATAATGGGTACCCAATAGCTTATATCGCCAAAGGGTTGCGCGAGCAATACTACCAAAGGGATCACCGCAATCACAAACATGGCCCTCATTCTTCCATCATATGCGGTGTAGCCTTTGTTAATAAAATAAGCGGGAAACCATCCTCCGGCAACTGAACCCAACATAACCATACTATACAAAACGACCAAGGGAACCATGGTATCGGTTCCAGTCATTTGGTATTTGTCTTTTAAAAATTTAGGCAGCCAAAAAAGAAAAAACCACCATACTCCATCGGTCATGAATTTTCCAAACGAAAAAGCCCAGGTTTGTTTATACCCGAACAAACGAGTCCATTTCACTTTTTCATGTGATGTTGCTGAAACATTCTCCTCTCCTTCTTCTGCTTTTTGAATGTAGGCCAACTCTTCAGTGGAAAGTCGCTTTTGCTCCATGGGGGGAGCATAGTAAACAACCCAAAATATCAACCATATAAATCCAATGGCTCCAATGATCACAAAGGCCATTTCCCATCCCCAAACTTTTGCAATCCAGGGCACACTCAATGGTGCCAATACAGCACCCACATTAGCACCTGAATTGAAAATGCCGGTAGCCAAGGATCGTTCTTTTTTGGGAAAATATTCTGCTGTCACTTTTATCGCCGCTGGAAAGTTTCCAGCTTCGCCCAATGCCAAAAATGCTCTTGCAAATATGAATCCCAAAACTGAAGCAGGAACAGCAGCTAGTCCAGCCCACCCCAGTGTTTTTAAGATTACTTCTCCAATGGGCAAAGCAGTTGCGTGAATGATTGCCCCAACTGACCAAATGATAATAGCCCAGGAATACCCACTTTTAGTACCCAACTTATCAATGACCCTTCCTGCAAATAATAAACATACAGCATATGTAAACTGAAATGCCGCGGCAATATCTGCATACTGCGAATTGGTCCAGTTATACTTTTCCTGAAGCAAAGGATAAAGCAAACTAAGAACCTGACGATCGAGATAGTTAATGGTTGTGGCTGCAAAAAGAAGTGCTACTACGGTCCACCTGTAATTGGTCATTTTATTGTTCATGTATGGCAGCAGTTTTGTATCACTCAATTTAGTGAATTTATCTTTTGAGCCGGCTTATATTTTCGTAGCACCCCTACAACGTTTTCGTAAAACCAAACCCTTTAAAAGGTTCTTTTTTGCGTAAATTACAAGCACCAAATTCGACAATTCTTATGCGCATCAAATTCCTCATTTTCGGTGTATGTCTTCTTCTCCTGAACCAAGCATCTTGGTCACAAAATGCAAAGAAAAATATCTCCATGCTGGTCTATACCAAAAATGGAAAAGGATTTGTGCATGACAATATTCCATCTGCAGTTGAAGCATTGAAACTGCTTGCAAAAGAGGAGAAATTCAACATTACGGTTTCTGATGACCCCTCTTTATTTACAGAGGAAAATTTAAAGCAATATACCCTGTTGGTTTTCCCAAGCACCAACAACGACATATTTGATACCGATGCACAACGTTTGGCATTCAGAAGATATATTGAAGCAGGAGGAGCATTGGTGGGACTCCATTCGGTAACAGGCACCGAGAGAAATTGGAAATGGTTTAAAATGCTGATTGGATGTACCTTCTCATGGCATGCCAAATTTCAGTCATTTAGTTTTCAAGTGCTTGATAAAAATCATCCTTCGATGAAAAATGTTCCTGCTGTTTGGGAGCGCGAGGATGAATGTTATTTTGGTAAAGAATTGTATCCGGTCACCAATGTGCTCATGACGCATCGATTTGCAACTCTTGATACCACCCAAAAAGAACTTATCCAAAAAAATGCAGGTACTTATGCGGAGTATTACCCTGCAGTTTGGTACAATGAATTTCAAGGAGGAAGGGCCTGGATTTCTACCATTGGTCACAGCAAAGAGACATACCAGGACCCTGTTTATAAAAACCACATGCTGCAAGGCATAAAATTTGTAATTTCTCAATCCAAAGGAATCGATTTCAACAAGTCGTTTTCTTCTCACCGTGATGATCAAATAAAAAATTAATCATGCAAAAGAAAAAGCCGTTCAACAGGAGAGATTTTGTTAAGTCAACTGTCAAAACAGGTATTGCAACCGGAATTGCGTCCCTGGGATTTCCTACCATTGTCCCTGCAAGTGTGTTAGGAAAAAATGCGCCAAGCAATACTCTCAATATTGCCGCAATTGGTGTCGGAAGAATTTCAAGAGACCACGACATGCGCGAGACATTGAAATACAGCCACGCAAAAATCATGGCTGTATGTGATGTTGATAAGAAAAGATTGGAGGACGGAAAAAAATACGTCAATGATTTTTATACAGCTAAAACAGGAAAACCATATGATGGTGTAAAAATATACGATGATCACCGTGAACTTTTACTGAATAAAGATATCGATGGCGTATTGATATCAACACCGGATCATTCACATGCATATTTGGGTATACATGCGGTGGAAGCTGGCAAAGATGTTTACCTCCAAAAGCCTGCTTCACTGACGATTGCTGAGGGAAGGGCACTGAGCAATGCTGTTCATAAATCAGGCAGGATCCTGCAAATTGGAAGTCAGCAGCGTTCATCTTCACAATTCAGATATGCTGCAGAACTCGTAAGAAATGGCAGAATTGGACAACTGAAAGAAGTGTACATCGGACTCCCCAGTGATCCTGGCGGAGAGGTTGAGCCTGAAATGCCCATCCCATCAACACTTAATTATGATGCATGGCTGGGTTCCACTCCATATGTTTATTACACAGAAAAAAGAGTTCATCCACAAAATGATTACAGCCGTCCAGGTTGGCTTCGTTGCGAACAATTCGGAGCGGGCATGATCACAGGTTGGGGATCTCATCATATTGATTGTGCTCACTGGGCAATGGACACTGAATATTCGGGTCCGGCTGAAGTTTGGGGCAAAGCTGGTTTTCCAACATCAGGCCTGTGGGATGTTCACGGAAGTTTTACAACATACGGCAAATATGCCAACGGAGTAAAAATGACCGTAAGCACTGAACTGCCCAATGGAATAAAATTTGTTGGATCAGAGGGATGGATTTTCGTAACCCGCGGTGAATACAAGGCGAGCCCCAATGAACCTGCAGTTCCCAATCAAAAAGCGCTCACTGCAAGCAATCCTAAAATCATAGAGTCTGTTATTGGTGCGAATGAAATCAACCTCTACAAAAGCGAAGAACATCATGGAGATTGGTTGAACAGCATGATAACACGCAAACAGCCCATTGCTCCAGTAGAAGTGGGACACCGTTCCTGCAGCACTTGCTTGATTCATCACATAGCGATGAGACTTCCAAGAACATTGCACTGGGATTATATGAATGAAAGATTCATCAATGACGATGAAGCAAACAGCTTGCTGAACAGGCCACACCGATTCCCCTATCTGATCAAAGGATTATCATAATGAAAATGAAAGCTTATCAAATAATGCTGCCGTTGCTAACCATGTTAACTGTTTTTACCGAGGCACAACAAAAAGTGAAACTGATTACAGTTGATCCTGGGCATTTTCATGCTGCGCTTGTACAAAAAACCATGTATCCTGAAGTGGATCAAAATGTACATGTGTATGCAGAAAAAGGGAATGACCTTCAATTGCACCTCGACAGAATAAAAGGATACAATACCAGAACAGATCAGCCCACCAAATGGAATGAGATTGTATACGAGGGAAAAGATTTTTTCCAGAAAATGATCAGTGAGCGAAAAGGAAATGTTGTAGTACTTGCCGGAAACAACAAACTGAAGACAAGTTATATACTGAATGCAGTTCAGAATGGATTCCACGTATTTGCCGACAAACCAATGGTCATCAACAAAGAAGGTTTCGAACAACTTAAAAAAGCATTTGAAATAGCAAAACAAAAAAAATTACAGTTGTATGATATCATGACAGAACGTTACGAGATCACTACCCTACTTCAGCGTGAACTTTCGATGGATCCATCCGTTTTTGGAACACTTGAAAAAGGGAGTCCCGATAACCCATCTGTAACAAAAGAAAGCATCCATCACTTTTACAAATATGTTTCCGGCAGTGTATTGACAAGACCATCCTGGTTTTTTGATGTAGCCCAAGAAGGTGAAGGAATTGTAGATGTTACAACCCATTTGGTTGATTTGATTCAGTGGGAATGTTTCCCGGATAAAATCATTGACTACAGAAAAAATATTAAAATACTGAATGCAAAGAGCTGGAATACATCCATGACAAAGGATGAATTCAAATTGGTGACCAAGGAAAAAGAAATCCCCTCCTATCTTCAAAACAACATAGATCAAATGGGGAATTTGCAGGTTTTATGCAATGGCGCATTCACCTATGCCATCAATGGTGTACATGCAAAAGTATCCGTGATCTGGAATTACAAGGCGCCTGAAGGAACAGGCGATACCCACTATTCATTGATG
>Ga0192647_102527_pt1 | contig 11335 bp, 23 predicted proteins | sample LauGreFa1BDMLBSN_2_FD_133046 | JGI IMG/M metagenome (GOLD analysis project Ga0192647, IMG submission 133046) | Freshwater lake microbial communities from Lake Michigan, USA - Fa13.BD.MLB.SN - reassembly | ecosystem: Environmental > Aquatic > Freshwater > Lake | place: Lake Michigan, USA...
GGCAGCGCATGGCTCAAGATTCGCGGCATCGCCAAGGATCGCGTGCGTGACGCCAACGGCACATGGGGAGACGGTGACCCGCTGTTCATCGACATCATCGTCAACCAAGGGTCCGAACACTTGTGCGAATCCGTCATCAAAGGCGACACCGTAGTCGTCACAGGGAAACTCAAGCAGCGCGAGTACGAGATCGACGGGCAGAAGCGTGTCGATATCCAGATTCACGCTGACAGCGTGGGCGTCAGCACCCGCTGGGCCCCCGCACGCTCGCAGCGCAGCATCGACGCCAACGGCGTAGCGACTGTGCAGGAGTCTCTCGGTGGCGAGGTCATCCAGCAGACCGAGGCTCCGTTCTAATCCGTCTACCCAGTAGACACCCACCCCCCCCGTCCGGCACACCCGGACTCTCTATGACAGATAGGTAGGTCGCAACATGTCTCAGACTGATCGTGAGAAGGTTATGTCGTCTCTGTACGCGAAGGCGATGAAGGAACTGAAGCGTCAGCATGACGTGGAGTTCCACGAAATCCTTGACGGGCTCTACGCAGAGTCAGGCATCGACGTGAAGCGTCGGCTGACCGGTGAGCGGAAGCGTCAGGCGGACATCGCTAAGGCGAAGGCTCTGCTCGCGTCTCTTGAGGGAAGCACCCACTAGGTGTAATGTTGAGCCCCCCGCGAGGATTCGTAGTCCTCCGGGGGGCAAGACACAGTAGCGGCTGTGTGCGTGAAGTATCGCATACGTCGCTCCTGTCCGACAACGGAAGGAGCGTTTTTCATGTCTATCAAGATCATGTCGTGGGTGTTGGATCACTCACCCTATGTCGGCAAGGCCCGACTGGTGCATGTCGTCCTCGCTGACCATGCCAATGACGACGGATACTGCTGGCCGTCTCAGGCAACTATCGCTCGCCGTGCTGGCTGCTCTGTTGAGCATGTCCGTGTGACGGTGAAGCAGATGGTCGCTGAGGGTTTCATCAAGATCATCGAACCGGGAACCCGTGAGGGTGACTCTCACCGGTATCAGTTGATGGTCCCCAAATCATTTGGGGTCCCCAAATCTGACGGGCAACCTCCCCAAGTGGAGACGCCTACCTCCCCAAATCCCTCCCCTAGTAACCGTAAAGAACCATCAAAGAATCATCAGAAGGCACCCGAGAAGGTTGAGTGCCCTTACTGCCGTCAGAAGTTCGTCTGGGGCAAGCCGCATGACTGCTCCGCTATGAATATGAGGATGCGATGACCCACGACCCAATGTGCCCGTGCTGAACAGCGAGATGAGCGAGGCGTTCTGTAACTGCGACCTGATCGCCCGTGTCCGTGAGGACGAGCGCAAGGCCGCTGGTGATCGCGTTCAGGCAGTCCAGTACAGAGATCACGGACGCACAGTGAATAGGCGTGCAGCCATACTTGCTGCCCGTAACTTGCCATATAGCAAGGCCATGTAGTAAAATACATTTACCGGATCAAACAAAGGAGTAATCATGTACGGACGTGCCATGCAGTGCGACGAGTGCGACAAGATCGCCATGATCGACCCCAGCCTCAATGTCTACTCAGTAGACGGAGCCGCATACGGCTGGATCATCCTCAACATCAACCAGCCCCTAGAGGACAACTACACCTTCCGCACCAAGCAGCGCAGCAACGTCACCGCTGTCGCTGATCTCTGCACCATCCAGTGCGCCCAGTCCTACCTCCGCAAGGCAGCGCAGGACTCAGAGGAAGCAGAGTGAGCGACTACTACAAGGACACCACCTTCCATCAGGATCAACTTCTGTACGCCGCCATTCAGGGCTACGGCAAGGACGTGTTCAGCGTTGTCACAGTCGATGACTTCGACTTTGGCTCCCGTCAGGAACTCGCCATCATCATCGAACGTGGCGTCCTCGCTGACGTAGCCGACCAGTCATGGGTCATGGGCGAGGTGCTCAAGGTCGGTAACCGTGACCTGACAATGATGCTCACCACCGTCGTCACAAACGCCATCGTCGCTTCCAACTGGCGCTACCACGCCGAGCGTGTGCTGGAGGAGTCGATACGGCGCAAGGCTGGGGCAGTCATCACCCGAGCCATGCAGCAGATCACCAACGGTGTAATCCACCCGCTGATCGCTGTTGAGGACGCCATGGACGAACTCCGCGCCCTACCCCGAGCGGAACTGTCCGAGGACGACACATGGACCCTGAACGACATCATGGGCCTAGACGTGGTGCATCGGGACTTCACCGTCCCGTCCATGCTCAGGCGCAACGAGCGTCTCGTCCTCACCGGCAGCGAAGGGGGCGGCAAGAGCGTGTTCATCTACCAAGTCCTGACCGGCGCTGCCTACGGGATCGACACGTTCACGCTGGAACCAACCGAACCCAAGCGGGTGCTGTTCCTTGACGTGGAGAACAACGAGTTCCAAGCCAGAGCCAATCTGGACAAGATCGTTCCCACGCTCAAGCAACTCGCACCTGACGTTGACCCTGACTGGCGCTCCATGAAGCGGCGCGTCGTTGACCTTCTCGCATCCAAGGACAGGGCTGATGTCATCCGGAGAGTCGTGCATTACTCACCAGACATCCTGTACATGGGCACCGCGTACAAGTTGACGGATGTCACCGACGAGACGCATCGTTCTGTCCGTGCGATCCAGTCCGTTGTGGACCGCATTAGGCAGGAGATCGACTGCACTGTGATCGTGGAGCACCACGCCGGTCACGGACACATGAACGACCGCAACAACATGCGGCCAGAAGGATCGTCCTACTGGCTGCGCTGGCCTGACTTCGGGTACGGGATGCGTCCCATCGTCACCAGCGACAAGAAGCGACTGATGCGTTTGCAGGCATGGCGTGGCGACCGTGCTACCGACAGGCAGTTCCCTGTCGCTATGCGCCAGTCCTCTGCCTTGCCATGGGCACCCGTGTACGAAGACGAGTGGGATGCCGTGTACGCCCACCTGTACGACAACTAGCCGTCTACCGAGTAGACAGATTGGGGAGACAATGCCTAGCCAGTTCACTAAAGCAGAGCGTGACTACTACGACTACGACGCTTACATGCGCCGCCAGCACGATGACGAGAACCCGATGTGCCGATGCGCGGACTGTGAGGAAGCAGCAGAAGACCTCGCTGCTGACATGGCATATGAGCGGTGGAAGGAAGACCGCTACATGGACGAGCAGACCGAGCCTGACATGGAGGAGCGATGAGCAAGAAGCGGAAGCAGCAGACCAAGAAGCCGTGGGAGCCTTTCGCTCTGACGATTCCAGCGCACAATGAACACGCCGCGTTGCTTGATCCTGAGCGGTACGCAGAAGACAGGGCCGAGTACGCGACAGGCAAGCAGTCCATGTGGATCAACAATAGGTACGTCGTCATCAAGAAAGAGATGGACAACGGATTCACTTGGCTGTCCATTAGGCACGTTGACCGCAAACCGATCCGGGACTGGCGGCACTTCCAGCGGATCAAGAACGAACTGTGCGGCGAGGACCGTGAGGGGTTCGAGTTGTACCCGTGCGAGGAGCGGCTTGTTGACGAAGCCAACCAGTACCACCTGTGGATTCTCCCCAAGGGTGAGCGCATCCCTGTCGGCTGGGACACACGCTACGTCGGAGATTCTGACGAGGCTGCCGTTGTCGGAGCAAAGCAGCGGAAACTGGAGGAGTCGTGAACGATCAGCCAACACTCTGGGACGCTCTCGCAGCAGCGGACGAAGCCATCGCCCGTGTCGATAACAACGCTGACGAGGGCTGGAAGCGGGCAGCGGATCGTGTCGTGTGGGAATGGTCACAGACCTACCGTGACTTCACCACCGACGACGTGATGGAGTCCCTAGATTCCCTCGGAGTCACCACACACGACAATCGTGCGCTTGGCCCTGTCATCAGGCGCATGGTCCGCAAAGGCATCATCCATGAAGTCGGCATGACCCGCTCACGGAGACGCCACGGGGCACGCATCCCCGTCTATGCTGGTAAGCCGCGAACTACTACACAGGAAAGAGGAGCGTGATGATGCAGAACCAGTTTGTCCCTGTCGGTAGAGGGTTGGAGGCTGCATGATTAGCGCACTCGTCCTAGCCGCAGCGCTCACCGTAGCCACGCCACCTCCGGTGGTGATGGACAAGGATCACCCAATCCAGACCGGGTACCAGCCCTCTGCTTACACCGGCCAGTATTACAACGAGCATCAAGAGCCCTACCGCAAGTGTGTGGGCGAGAGAGAAGGCCGCTTCCAGTATTGGGGCACCGGCAGCAACGGGTACTACGAGTCCACCTACCAGATGACAGACGCACTCGTCGCTGGTGCTTCATGGATGATGCGACCCGAACTGAAAAAGATGTTTGGGAAGCAGCGTGGCAAGGAGATCGGTGAGCAGTTGCTCAAGACTCCGGGCAGCAAGTGGCACAGGTTCTACATGGACATGGCCTTCTACACGATCCTGAACTGGGAACGTGACTGGCGTGGCAAGTTTCATTGGGCAGGCGGACGGTGGCATTGCTGATGCCAAACCCGCAAAAGAACAAGGGGAGCGCGTATGAACGACTCATCGTTGAGTATTTACGTTCGCAAGGCTTCACGGTGGAGCGAACTAGAGCAGGATGGACTGACGATAGGGGTGACATTCATGGCATCAACGGATTCACCTTCGAGTGCAAAAATCACAAGTCTCTCCAACTCTCTGCGTGGATCGGAGAACTCGTCAATGAGTGCCGAAACGCTGGACATGCTCTTGGCGCTGTTGTCCACAAGAAGCGGGGTGTTACGGACGGTGGAGAGCAGTACGCAACTCTCCCACTACGGATGCTGGTGCAACTCCTCAGGGAAGCGGGCTACAAATGACTGAAGCGTTCATCCAGTACGCCCTGTTCCTTGCGATCTTCGGGACTGTGTTGGCTGTCGCAGCCGGGGCGGTAGCGGCTCTATGGAGTTGGGCTAGGAAGAAGTGAAGTTCACTGACAATGTTCGCAAGCAGATTGAAGAGCGGTCAAAAGGCCGGTGTGAGGTGTGTGGGTCGCTGGCCCTGTACCACCAGATTCACCACCGTCGCCCGCGTGGCATGGGAGGGAGCACCGATGAAGCCTGCGGATCACCGGCCAATGGAATCTGGGTGCATCCTGCCTGCCACAACAAGATCGAATCGAACAGGGAGCAGGCTCTCCTGAAGGGGTGGCTTGTTCCGCAGGGGAAGAATCCCGCTGAAGTTCCGTTCAAGCGGTACAACCAGTGGGTCCTTCTTCTGGATGACGGTACGCTGATGCCGTCTCCCCAAGATGGCCTGAGCGGGGGGTAGCCAATAACGAGGGAAGTGAGGCTACTCCCTGCTTAGGTCGATGAAGTCCCCGATGTCCTTCCGTTTCCGGATGGTCGGTTTAGGGGCGTGAGGGTTGTCTACCAAGTAGACACGGACGAGGTATTCCACGTCTTTGCGGTCCATCTCCAGCAGTTCTGCTATCTGGACTGTGGGCATGGTCATTCTGGCGTCGTAAGCCGCCTCTCGCTTGAGTTTTCGGAAGGCACGGGTGGAAGTAGCCTCCAGCCTTCTGATCGCTCTGAGGCGCTCTACGGGATCGCGCTCTGCCTGTAGGGAAGTAATGATCTGGAGGAGAGAATCCTCAAGCGCCATGTATGTGCTTGCCATAAAGCAAGTGTAGCGTGTAAGATTAGAGAAACATTCACCACACGGGAGACATAATGAATAGCAATCTCAACGAGCGTCAGTACGCTCAACTTCTCGCACCGCTCAACGAAAAGCGAGTCGCCAAGCGCCAAGGCGGTGGAGGCCGAGCCCTCTCCTACCTTGAGGCGTGGGATGTCAAAGCCCACCTCAACCGACTCTTCGGATTCCTCAACTGGTCCGCTGAAGTCATTTCCGCTGACATCGCATACGAAGAGCAGACTGAGAAGGGCAACTGGAGCGTCGGCTACAAGGTCGTACTCCAACTGACCATCGGCCACTACCCCGGCTCAGCCGTCTACACCGAGGCCGCTGTCGGTTCCGCGATGCTGCCCCAGCGTGGCGAGGCACACGACATGGCGATCAAGACCGCTGAGTCCGACGCCCTCAAGCGTGCAGCGATCAACCTTGGGACCCAGTTCGGGCTGTCGCTCTACGACAACGGTTCTCTCCGCGATGTCGTCATCAAGACCCTTGATGTAGAAGACCACGCTGAAGCGTCTACCGAGTAGACAACTTTAGGCTCGCACCGCCCACGGGTGATTTGGAGGGAGCGTGGTCCCGGCTCCTGCGAACACGGGACACACAACAAGGCTTAGAAAGGAGCCACCATGGACAAGGACGAAATCAGCGCGATTCTCGCTGCTGACATTCGTGAATACGGCCTCAACAGCCCCCGCTCCAAGCAGTCACGCGACGGCATCCTCGGACCCAGTGACCTCGGGTTCTGCCGCCAGAAGGCAGCCCTCACCACCCGTGGCGTGCAAGATACGGATGAGCAAAGCATTTCAGCGGCACAGATCGGCACCGCCATCCATGAGTACGTCGCCAAAGCGTTCAAGGAGCAGCACACTTACTGGATCGTGGAAAGCACTAAGGTCACCGCTACTTTCCCGTCAGGTGCAGCGATCTCCGGTACACCGGACATCATCGCCCCTAACTGGAACGCCATCATCGACGTGAAGACGGTGGACGGGTTCGCGTGGGTGAAGCGTGAGGGCACCAGCCAGAACCACAAGTATCAGCGGCACGCCTACGCTCTCGGCGCTATGCAGGCTGGGCTGCTGGATTCCGACTCCACCGTGTACGTCTGCAACCTGTACATCGACCGCAGCGGCAAGGAGCCCGAGCCGTACTTCGTCATGGAGGAGTTCGACCCCACTCTCACCGACGAGATCGACTCATGGATTCAGGACGTGATCTACGCCGTCAAGAACGGTGAAGACGCACAGCGTGACATCCCCGCCGCTGTCTGCGAGCGCATCTGCTCCAAGTTCACCGCCTGCCGTGGCGAACTGGAGACACATGAAGGTGGCGAGTTCATTGAGGACCGAACCATCATCGCCGCTATCGACATGTACGTTGAGGGCCGCGAGATGGAGAAGGACGGGGCACAGTTGAAGCGAGAGGCTCAGGCCATGCTTCACGGTGTCAACGGCAGAACCGATAACTACCAAGTCCGCTGGGTCGATGTCGCACCGACAACGGTGGACTCTTTTGAGAAAGCCGGGTACTCCCGTATGGATGTCCGGAAAGTCCGGAAATAGAACACCGGCACCACTCCGGTCACCCATTGCCCCCGTGGTGGGTGGTGGTGTCGGTTAGGTGGGGAGGGAGAGTTTGTGACTCCTTTCGATCCCTCCCCACCGCTTGTCTACCCAGTAGACGGAGGAGAAATGACAGAAGTAAACGAAACACCAGTAGAGATCAAGCAATGCTGGGCGTTCCACAAAGACGGAACCCGCTGCGACATGCCAGCAGGACATCCCGGCAACCACGCAGTAGAACGCACATGGACTGACGCCGAGTGCCACGCCCCCAACGCCCACCCACTACCACCAGCGCCAGTAGCGACCCCCGCCTACGTCCCCCCGCCTCCAGCACCGCCAGCGAACGACAAGTGTGTTGCCTGCCAGCACAAGCACCGTGGACGTGAGTGCCCCGGAGCGTGCGAGTGCAAGGAGTTCATCGGGTGAGTGTCGCGTTCATCTCCAGCGACTTCAAGATCGCCAGCGGACGACTCATCCCCGGAGGCTGCGGCTACTACCGCTGCATCCTCCCCATGCTCGTCTGCGGACAACGAGCCCACGCAGGACAAGAAGCATGGGACGCTACACGCGGATTCGGAATCAAAGACACCAGCAACACCGGCATCTTCGGATTCACCAACGTCATGCTCAAACTGATGATGCTCCGCTGGACACCCCGCCAAATCGAACTAGCCCAGAACCTAGGGCAGCGCATCTACACCGACATAGATGACTTCTACCAAGGACTCACCGAGGCGAACCGCGCCTACGCTCAAACCCACGCCGAGCAGAACAAAGTACAGAACCGGGACCACTACGAGAAAGTCATCCAGACAGCAGACATACTCACTGTCTCCACCCCATTCCTGTACGACTACTACAGCAAGCAGCGGAACAACGTGTACATGATCCGCAACGGAGTCAACACCCGACAGTTCACGCCAGTCACCCAGAACAAGCGACCCGTTCTCGGGTGGACCGGGGCAACCGACTACCGCAACAACGACCTAGAACAACTCCGCGACTGGCTCCCAGACTTCCTAGAAGAACACGACCTCCGCTTTCACCACGCAGGCCACAAACCAGACGCCCCCTCATTCGCTGACCTAACCGGGGTAGATCCGCGCCGAGTCACCACCAGTCCCATGACGATCATTGATCTATATCCAGAAGGCTTCCAGTTCGACATCGGCATCGTCCCCCTCAACGACATCCCCTTCAACCACGCCAAGTCCAACATCAAAGGGCTGGAATACGCTGCTGCTGGAATCCCCTTCGTCGCCAGCGACCTACCCGAATACCGGCTCCTCCACGAAGACGGAGTAGGGCTCCTCGCCACAACCCCAGACCAATGGGTCACACAAGTAGAGTCACTCCTGCACCAGAACCACAGGAAGCGGGAAGCCGCACGGCAACACCGAATCATTGAACAACGCTGGAGCATCGAAGCCAGAGCGGAGGAATGGCGTGACGTATTCACAGTATGAGGGCATCAACATCGGCAGCGGCCAGCACTACACGAATGGCTGGTGGAACACCGACATCATCCCCACCGATAAAGGCCATCAGCCCGACGAACTCATCGACATCTTTGACATGCCTGCTCGCTATGGGGAAGCAGCGTTCAAGAAGGCTTACGTCGGCCACGTCCTAGAACACATCCCGATCAGCAAGGTTCTCTCCGCTGTCCAATGCCTCGCCCACATAGCGGACAAAGTTATGGTCGTCGGCCCGTGCCTCCAGAAAGCAGTAGAAAGCAACCAGCCCCAGTCCCTCTTGGACGCGATCATGGCCCCAGACCAGATCGACCAGCACCCTTGGTCCCACAAGTGGACACCGACCGAAGACCTCACCCGCGAGATCATCGAACAGGCAGGCTACGAGCCAACCATCGTGGATATCCGTACCGTGCGCCGACCAGAGTGGCCTAACCCATCAACCGCCTGCTGGCAGACAGCGATGTGGTTTACGCCTTGATCCAGCGCTTGATCTCCTCGTTCGTGTAACGAGTGTCGATCTTCCGCTCAGTCCAATCCTTATGCTGCGGGCGACCCACCAGCCACGTCGGCAGCCAAGTGTCCGAAGCCCTAGCAGACGCCCGGATCAGGCCATTCAGTGTTGCCTTCTGAGCAGCGGTGAAATCCCTCTTGAGCCCCTTGGACATGATTTCCACGCCAAGAAGATAGTCGTTCGCAGCATCGTCAGGTATGCCCAAGCGATTCCACGGCTCCTTCCCACGGAAACTCCCAACCCCAGCGTGCCAGACCGGGTACGCAGAATGGACATAGAGCGTCCCATCACGATCCAGCGTGAAGTTCGCAGCGGGAACCTTGTAATGCGTCTGGATGTAGTTGATGACACCGTTGTTCGCGCCCTTCTGATTCCCCTTCGCACGCGGGTCCGTGGACTCCGTAGCAGCAGCCGCCGTGTGATGCAGCATCAAAGCCGCTGGCCGCTTCTTCGGACCACGCCACGGAACCCGGCGAACCTTGCGCCAATCCTTGAAGTACACCACCTTGCCCGGTAGTTCCTTCTTCAACTCATTCTGAAGCCTGTCCGCGTAACTCACTTTTCCACATCCAAATCCACAACATGTGGAAGATCAGCAGGAATATCCGGACCTTCCGCTGGACCGTTATCGACTGGAGTCATGTGCGTCAGCGCCATTATCGGAGCAACGACCGCACCAACGAGGGCAATCCACAGGGGAGCAGAGTCCTCCGAGATCACCCCATAAAACACAAGGAGCGGAATCAGCGCCAGCGAAACCGTGTAAACCCACTTGCGGCCATCCCGAGAAACGATCCATTCCCGAATACTCATGTTTTCCCCGTCATGTGATCATGGATGTGCTCATCCAGCCTGCCGTGAACCTTACCGATACTGCTGTACAACCGTTCTGACTGCTCCTTATCGGACTGCCTAAGATCACGGACATCAGTCTTGATCTCCTTCAGCGCAGCCTCAATCCTGTCCACAGCGTCTCTCATAGACGAACCATGATTCGGTTTCAACTCCCGCGCCGCCATAATCTGAGCGCGAATAAGCCACATGAGAGCCGCTAACAGCACCCCGGCAATAGACAGGATCGTGAGTGCCTCAGCGGGCGAGTCGATCCACTCAGGCACAGCACATTCCTTTCTTGTCTACCCGGTAGACAACTACTCAGCCGGGGCAGGCTCAGGATCAGCAGGCTCCGGGTCAGCGACGACCGGGGACTTGAACTCCACGCCATCCCACAGGTCACCGATACCGGCATACTTCCCGCGACGGGAACCGGTGTACGACGTGTCAACCCACGTCCCATCCAGACCGATGCTGTTGCAGTACGCCGTCACCTTCGCATCATCATCATCCATGAACGGGATGACGATCACGGACGTAACCACACCGTTCTCAATCTTTGCTGCGTGAGCGTTCTCGTAAGGCATGTTTGTTTCCTTTCAGGATGATTATTTAGATTGCGTACCGAATGATGATGACTCCGCTGCCGCCGCTGCCGTAACCAGCACCCGAGTACCGCCCACCGCCACCACCGCCAGTATTGGCGGTTCCGTTGCCGCCAGCGGTGCTGACAGTTCCCGCACCGCCTCCACCGGAACCTGCCGCACCGCCCGTGACAGACCCTCCACCTCCGCCGCCACCGGCATAAGTCACCGAAGAGCCTGTGATAGTCGAAGCCGAGCCGCTGCCGCCAGCACCGCCAGTAGTTCCAGTTCCGGTGCCACCAACAGCACCGGCACCGCCACCGCCGCCGCCAGCCGTGCTACTTGAACAACCGCCACCAGCGTTACCCTGACCAGAAATAGCGGCACCACCGGACCTGCCGCTTACGTTGTCAGCACCACCACCTGAGCCGCCGAAGCCGCCGTTATCTCCAACGAGATCGCCGGGGCCACCACCAACCGCAAAGATGCCACCAAACTGGCTTGTCGTTCCATTTGATGTTGTGCCACCAGATGCCCCGGCACCAACCGTTGCCGTTATCGTGCCAACACCAAGATAGACATTGCTGACTGAGACAAGACCGCCAGCGCCTCCACCACCGGACGCAGCACCGCCGCCGCCACCACCAACAACCAGCACATCACAGAACCCCGGAGCAGCCACCGACAGCGAACCACTAGACGTGAACGTG
>Ga0192647_102536_pt1 | contig 11317 bp, 8 predicted proteins | sample LauGreFa1BDMLBSN_2_FD_133046 | JGI IMG/M metagenome (GOLD analysis project Ga0192647, IMG submission 133046) | Freshwater lake microbial communities from Lake Michigan, USA - Fa13.BD.MLB.SN - reassembly | ecosystem: Environmental > Aquatic > Freshwater > Lake | place: Lake Michigan, USA...
GCTACAGTATTTTGCGGTCCAACATAATTTTCACCATAAGTCAACTCCGCAGATAATTCACGTAACTGCCGTTCGCCGCTTATTATTTCATCCCGTACTGTACTCGCATATAAATATGGGTTTTGTATTTTGCTACTATCAAGATCAACAGGCTTAATCTTTGTATCTAATTTCCAATCACCTTTACGCCATTGTATGTCAACTATTACATATGGTTTTTTATCAATGTAAATAACACTATTTGTAGGAAAAAGAGTATCTAGGGTTACTTTAATATTATTATCCACAATCCCTGTAAATGTTGCCTCCTTCAACGTTTTCGCCTTATGAGCTCCATCATGATAATTTATTAAAGATTGAAATAATCCTCTATTAAAAAACTCTTTTTTTCTTAAATCTTCTGGAACTTTTTTAATTGTCGCAGGATTTAATTTTAGCAACGGGTCGAACCGAATTGTTTTATCGTCCTTGTTTATATTTGGTATAGTCATGGACGGCTTATACTTTATTTTTTGAAATCCTGGAACACTTGTATTTATAGTTATATTTAATTCATTTGGAATAATAGTAGTCATACTTATAATAATAATATATTATTATGTTTTGATTATATTTTATATTTTAATTTAAAATACTGATTTGGTTTTTAAATTATAATCGCAAAATTAAGTAGTTATATGTGATTTATTTTATATTTATATTTATATAAATGTTAAATATAAAAAACAATATAATCCCTCTTACAGCCAAACAAAACATTGGGTTTAATACCCATTTATCAGCTCTCGCAAGGTCGGACGCTCACCACGACTTGAAGAAAGAATTTACATATAAAATGTATTCTGAAAATAGTAATATCAAGAGTGCGTTTGATTCAGGAATACCAATACCAGCAGACACCGTCTATCATGAAGCGTCAGCACTCGCGGCATCAATTATAAGAGCAGGTGTGCCTGGCGGTCAACCTATTGACGTCGTTGGAAATGAATCAAACTTAAAAACCGCGCTTGCCGCAGTGCCAACTTGTACAAATGACGCAAATGCGGGGTTTCACGTATTCGAGATTGGTTTTAATACAACCAAACTTTTTGATTATAGTGTTGTAAAATTTGCGATACAGTGCAGTAATAATGGACTTAGTGACCCACCAATTCAACCATATATTGGAGCAGATTTCGGTAAAACATTTGTCACTAACACAAACTTAGGAGGTGAACTGGGTCAGGCTGCTTTAATTGTTGATTTTAGTCAACATCATTTTATGCAAAGCCTAGTCCAGGGAGAGAAAGACAACGGGTTTACTGTCCACTATTTAATGACACCTGAAGTTGTAAATGACCCAGCAGGAAAACCTAACATACATAACCAATCTCTTTTTGGTAGTGGTGTTGGAGGTGTTAATTTAAGATCTTACATTCAAACAGGCGATAGTCCAACATCTTATACCTCGTATGATGTGACAAACCCAAGTCCAGCTAATAACTTTTTCTCTAGATATAATTTTACATTATCTCCTATTAAACAAACATTTATAAAAGGAAAAGCTGAAAACTTAATCACAACGCTTGACATCGACTATGATGACAAACAGGACAAGCCACCTCTCACAGATACTATCACGGATAGTAAGGGGGAAAATAGCGTCACAACTGTTTTAGGTTATTTAAAAGATGTAATCAAAAAAATAAATAAATGGGGTACGAAAGGTACTCCAACATTTGATAGAGTAGACGCATTTAGTTTTAATTCAAAATGTCAACAAAAACGAGGAGGCGATTGGTTTCAAGTTTTATCGTGTCTTGACGCAGCAAATCGTAATTTCACACAAATATTACCTAATTTAGCAACAGGTGATGCAGCAGCAACAAAAATTCCTAGATGTCCTATTTATTTAGTTACACATGATCAAATAGCGGTATCTTATGCTTTGTTAAATGGCGTTAATGTTATTTATATTGATTATTATGGTTCAATTTATGTTTTTAAAAATGCGGGAGATCCAACCCTAACACGTAGTGGCAACCCAATGGAACAAATATTATTCGAGGCAATTAAAAAAAAATGGATTATAAATCGTTCAACAGCAAACACCGTCCCTCTAATAAACAAATTGTTGACAACATGCGAACAATATACAGCAGCGAGAAATCTCTATTTCGATGGTTTTAGTGGTATAAAAAACCGTTTCAAAACCTCATGCGGAAACATAATAGCTGCGCTGATACCACTAAAGACTTCTACAGACATTGGTGATATTCAAAAAGTTATGACCACCACCATGCAAAGATTGTTTAGTGAAGCCGTTGTGTTAATGTTCTCCCAACTTAATCTTGTTGATATAAGTGCCGAGTGTAGGTATGTTAGAGATAACAAATACATTTTAAATAATGAGAATTATGATATTAGTTTCAACGCTCAAATAAATAATTTAAACAGGTCTATTAACAATATTCAGAGCGTCCAAAATAGATTTGGAAACATAGCAACCACAGTTGTTGGTGCGGACACTGATAAACTTTTTACAGATTGGATAAATATCACTGTCGCAAAATTAGACGTTTATAAAACAGCTAATAATATATTAACTGGTGGAAAAGATGCGGTTACTCCACCATCTTTTTCGTTAAGCAGACTAGTTAATTTGTTTAAGACTTCTGGTATTGAAGAACGCAAAACTGATTCCCATATTTTTTTACCATTTATTCAAAGTTTAGATATAGATTCAAGAAATTCTATTAAGAACGTTTTACAAAACGCAATAGAGGTAACAGAAAATTACAGCAGAATTTTGTCTGCAACTCCTGCGCGCACAAGTCGCACTGGTCAAATGAACCCAGTCCAATTATATTTTAATAAACTGGGAAATTTAATTCAGGAAGCATTAATATTTGTTATTACAGATAGTACAAGTGAAAACGATTATAACAATGAAATCGCGACTGTTGACACAAACCGTGTAGCTGATATAGATAGTAATAATAACCCCATTACAAGTGGTATGAATTCGTTTGAATCAACAGATAGTTTACTTCTACAAACAGATTGGGATGAATTGGTAATTTTTTTTAGGGACAGCACCGAATACAATTCAAGTAAAAGTTCTAACTATGCGTCTGAATCTGAGTTAACTATAACTAATGATATCAAGTACGGTGGTACAGTACTATCATATTACGGCCAACAAAAAAAGCGCAAAAATGTAACTACTGCTTTTTGTGATGTAAGTGTTAAACAAGTTACTTGGCCACTAATAACAAGCGTTTTATTAAACTCCGCACAAAACACACCCAGTATAAATGAATTTATCGCGCGCATACAATATTCTATTCATGAATACATCGCACCAGAGGGACAAAATCCAAACACATATTTGGTATCAACGGAATCAGAAGACAATAATCAAACTATTAATTTATTAGAAGAAAAAAAATTCTCCTCCTCCCCCTCCAAAAAAAGACTTATCGGGGGCGACCCTCCGAATGACTCAAGTATTGGCGATGTGTCAGGAGTTACACGTAGGCTTTCGGAGTTAGCAACTACTCTTTATGATATACATAATAAAACCAATGATGGTGGTATTCCCGAAAATTCTAATACTGATTTAATGTTGGATTATAATCTTGGGTTTCATCCTTTGGTACCTATTTATGCGATGTTAGCTCCATTTTTCAGCACATTGGGTCCTAAAGCGGCAGGCGACCCATTTTTTTACACTTACTTTACTTATATAAATATTCTTGAAAAAATGAAATCTGTTATTGAGACAAAATATTTAAACAACACAAATAATCCAGCAGAATCCGCTTCTGCTTATTTGATTGGGTTTGGATTAAATACTGTGTTAATTAAATCACATACAAGTATACTTCAAAATAATGAAATTTTAAAAGTTCTTGACATGTCTCAACAGGATTATTTCGAATTCTCTCTTAAAAATGATTCGTTTGCTGGATTGTTTTCGGGAGCTATACATCAAAACGTAGATGAAGAAGCAATTGGAATAAGTTTGATAAATAATGAATTATTCACAAATTTTATAAATAATGAAGTCAATATAAAAGAAATATTACAACAAGGAACACCTGTTGAAAATTTACCAAATTATGAAGTTCTTAAGGATAGGATTTTTAAGCTAATGAGTGAAATTGTTGTAAAGGTAAATGCGGATAGAGGTACACCAATTGCGGAACAAGGTATTGTCGCACCAATTGCGGAACAAGATGTCGCCGCAGGAATTCAGGGTATATCATCCGCAGAACGTGCATCAAGAGCGGCTATACAACAACAAAAATTTGAAGAAAATAAAAACCTAGGAATAACCACACCCACACCCCAATTTAAACCTTTTGATACTGAAAACATTCGCACAGGAAAAGATTTGTTTACATATTCAACTGGCTCTGATGAAAATATTGTAAAATCTACAACATCAAGTAGTTCAAGAAGTGGCGGTAAAAAGTCGCGTAGAAATAAACAACAGAAGAAGAAAAAGGTCACAAGAAAACAACGAAAATCTTATAAAAATAAAACAAAAAAGGTTCATAAAAAACATAAAAAGTCCAGAAAACATTAAATATTTATTCAATAATATCATTAATTAAATATTTATTCATTTTTCAATATTGTACTCATAAACTCTTTTACGAGTTCTTCTGGTATATTATTGAAATCAACTAATGTTTTATTTAGTTCATATTGTTTATAGTATTCTGGATTATCATTCATTTTCTTTTTAAAGAATTCTTGGTCGTCTACGCATTTTTGGGCAGTTTTTGGACCGCATTTTGGAAATACAGATGGAATGTTATCACTTGTATCTCCCATAATAGTTTTTATTTGTAAATCTTGTAATGAATTACCAGTAGAACTCTTATTTTCTGCTATATTTTTAAACGCAAGATTAAATAAATCTACATTGTGACTATTTAATTGTAAATAATCTCTATCACTTGTGATAATATAAATGTGACAATCTGGATATTTTTTTACCAAATGTTTAACAGATAAAGCAATACAGTCATCAGCTTCTAATTTTGGATGTTTTAATATTGCCTTTACACCACCTTTCTGAAACAAATCTTCTTCATCTACCATTTTAAAGAATGGTCCTCCCATAAATCCTTCATTCGTTCTATTGGCCTTGTATTTTGGGAATATTTCATTTCTCCATATATTTTCTCTCTTACAATCTTTACCAACAATCATAATTGGATTAATTTTCTTGTCTATCTTCAGTTTTTTGGGGATTTGTTGAAGACTTTCTACAAATACCTTTCTAAATTTTTCAACAAAATTTTCGCATTGAAATGGGTCGTCAATCGGTATCTCTGGACAAGCATTGCGCCACCAATTAATAAGCGCAAAATATCTATAAAAGCAGAAATAGCTGCCATCTACAAATATAAAGGTTGGTTTCATTGATTTACAATCAAATAATTCAATACTCATTCATACTATCATTAAAAAGTATTTAATAAGTTTCAATTTTAAATTCTAAAAGGCACAAATATGTGCTTATTGCTCTACATAATGTAGAGAAATGACGGATTTTGGACTCTTAAAAGTTCTCTACACGTGTAGTGAAATTTATAATTTTTTTTTCAAAGACTTTTTTCGGGATTTCATTTTTGGACATTTTTAATGTCCAAATTTCAATAATGGAAATAAATCTTCAAATTTTAAAATCGATGAGACCATAAGTGAAAATTAACGTCTTGACACAAAAAAAATAATTCTTAAAACGTGATTGTAACTTTTTTTATATAAATTTTAAACAGTTTAGAATTATTTTCTTTTGAAACAATATGAAACAAAATGAAACAAAATTGTCCCCAAAAAATCCCAAGTTTATTTGTGAATTTTGTGTATACACAACCAATAACAAAAAAGATTTTAACAAACATATGCTGACACCAAAACATCAAATTGAAACAAATGAAACAACTTTGAAACAATTTGTCCCCAAAAATCCCCAAAAATCCCCGCAGCATAATTGTCATTGTGGAAATAAATTTAATAGTCGGACAACCTTATGGCGACATAAAAAAATATGTGATGGAAAAATTGTAAATTCAGATGACCCTTCAGACAAAGAATTGATTATGATGTTAATAAAAGAGAATTCAGATTTAAAACACATGGTGCTAGATGTGTGTCAAAAAATAAATCCATTGAATACTACAGTTAATTCTAATAATGTAAATAGTCACAACAAAACGTTTAATTTAAATGTATTCTTAAACGAACACTGTAAAGATGCGATGAATATTATGGATTTTGTAGATTCGTTAAAGCTTCAATTATCAGACCTGGAATCTGTTGGTAAGCTAGGATTTGTAGATGGTATTTCGAATATAATTGTTAAGAACTTAAATGCGATGGATATTCATAAAAGACCCGTTCATTGTAGTGATACAAAGAGAGAGGTAATGTACGTAAAAGATGAGGATAAGTGGGAAAAAGAAAATGATGAAAATAAGAAAATGAGAAAGGTTATAAAACATATAGCACATAAAAATACAAAAATGTTGCCAGAATTTAAATCAAAATATCCAGATTGCGGGAAAAGTGATTCAAAATATTCAGACCAATATAATAAGTTAATAATAGAAGCAATGGGAGGAAGAGGCGACAACGATGCTGAAAAAGAAGATAAAATAATAAAAAATATCGCAAAAGAAATGGTAATAGACAAAAGCAAATTATAATTAATATCATTAAAATATATATAATGAAATTAATAACAAAAGTTATAATAATTAAATAATCATATTAATATGGAATAATTCATTCAGAACGGTATCAGCCACTGTGAAAAAATCATCTTTACACAATGTAAGAGTCACACCGTGTGACATTGCCATAACTAACTGTGATTTCACAAAGTTATCACTTGGTCGTAACCCCATTTCGGATATTTCGTTAGTACTTAAATACGATTTGAATTTGTTTAAGAATTTGTATATCTGTAGTTGATTTGCTTTTTTAGAATTTTGAACGGTTTCTTCTATAATCTCTGCTGTAAAATTAACAATATTATTATAATGATGTATTGGTAAATTTTTTAACCCGTCGGCCGGCTCAATAATCCCCGAATTAATAAATTTTTCAGCAGTTACACGAGACGGAGAAGTAAACATTTCTGTTATAACTTCAAATAACATAGTCTTATAATTGTTTTCTATATCATAAACAATACCAAAATCAAGCACGCCGATTTTATGGGTATACTTTTCATCGGTTTCGTCTTTTATGAATAATATATTTCCAGCATGTAAATCGCCATGTGTAACACCATGAACACCTGATGTTACAAACCCGAATTTCATCACTTGTTTTGCGAAACATTCATAATCCTCCTTCAAAATTTTATCAATTGTGATACCGTCAATATATTCCATCATAATTATATTTGGATAGTTGTCAGTTACTTCTTTATAAACCTCTGGTATTTTAACGTATTTTAAATTTTTACAATTATTTTTCATACGAATCATATTATCAACTTCTTCGCTGAAATTTGTTTGTTGACGAATAATTCCGATATTTTTATTTATAACCTCCGCAATTTGATACTTATTAACTAATGGAATAAATGATAATATATACATAAAAAACATTAGATTATCTATCGCGTCACCCAGTTTTTGTTCTATATGTTGTCTTTTCGTTTTGACTATAACTGTTTTGTTATTGGTTTTATCGTATGCTTTAAATACTATAGATATCATTCCAGTGTTCATTGGTTTGTAATACCCATTTTCAAATTGTAAATTGTATTTGTGTTCGATTTCAGTCAAGTCTTCAAATCTAATATCATCAAAGGACCACGGCGCGTTGTCGGTATATCTTAACAACTGATTGTTTGTTTTATCATCAATTAAACTATTATTTAATGCGATTGCTTGGAAAACCTTGACATATAAAATATTAATACTTGACAATTTTTTTGTAAGTCTCTCAATAAAAGATGAGTAATCTTTGAATATAAAATACATAAATGCTTCAGCACATATTATTGAAAAGGCCTTAAATAAAAATAACAGTTGTTTGTATTCATTCATTTTATTTTATTGGTATATTTTCTATAAATTGTTTTACACGCTTAAATATTTTATTCAAAATAACACCTATCATTTTTTCCATAAATACGGGAATAATTATATTATCTTCGAATAGTACCGTGAATGAAAAATTTACTTTGTGGGGTGTTATAATTTCACAAACCCCGATATTTTCCTTCATAGCAACTCGCTCTGCCCCAGCCGGTATATTCGGTGGACGTTCAGATTTGATACTTTGTGAATTGAAAATAATTGTGTTATTGGAAATAGTTTTTTTTATATGAAGATAGGAATATTTTTGTGGTAACCCTAAATCCTCGAAAAAATTCTTAAGCACCAGCGTAACAATAGACTCATCGTCATTAATTATTTCCAACAAAACACTCTCATATACATCAGGGTTTAAGTCATATATAAGTTTAATCAAATTAATATCTATCACATTCGCTAATACAATATTTTGATTTTCCATAGAAAATGTCATACAGTATTTTTTATCTGTTATTTTTGTGAATTTCATGTTGTCTTTTTCAAATAAAACTTTTGGATTAATAACATATTCCATTTATATAAAACATAACAATAATTTTACTTGTTAAACTTATTCCATAATGCCATAATGGCCAAAATCTTATTACCATCCTAGTTGTTTTAAACCAGACCAAAACGTGTCGTTGTTTTTCTTAACCTTTTCAGATTGTTTTGCGTAATGAAAAGCTAATGCGGCGCTTTCCTCGTCTTTTTGTTTATTTTTATGATATAATTGCTTTAATGCTTCTTCTTTTTCTATTGGTTTTGTGTCTGAATTATTTCTGTGTTGTTTGTATTCCTCAATATTTTTGAATTTAGGCATTTTATTATAGTCGTCTTCTGTAATAGGAATAACAGATTCAACATAAGCTTGTTTTAAATCAGTATATCCCATACCATCATTACTAAAGAGAGACCCAGATGTAAAATTATTATTATAATCCATAAGAGCAGAACCTCCGAATGATGAGGAACATGGGTCATTTACGCCATTATAAACAGTAATAGACTGTACTTGTTTTTTAATTTTATCAATTTCAGATGCCATATTTGCTTTTGATACGTTAGTGACATCTATAATATCCTCATTTGATTTTAACCAATTCCCATACCCGGCTTCAGAAGAATCTTCTAATTTATTTTTTTCAAACTGCTCGTTAAACCATATATTGAAATTTGTTTTATTCTTTAATGATTTTTCTTTTTCAAACATATTGTCTAAGACGGTTGTATTTTCTGCGCTAAAGTATTCATTTGTGTCTCCTACTTTTTTAGTTGATTTATTCTGGAACTCGTAAATACTGTATAACCTCTTATATGCTTTACTAAAAAACAAAAAATATTTGGAATCTAGTTGAGACTTATCAGGATGGGTTTTTAATACAATTTTTTTTGCTTCTTTCATAATTTGCTCGTTAAGATTTTCAGTCTGTATTCCAAATAGTTTATATATGTCTTCTCTCGAGTAGCTATCGATATTAAGGTCTATAGTGTCGTAGTTTGATTTGTTATACGAAATATTAGACAAGTCCTTTTCACCGTATGGATTGCTAAATGGATTTACATTACCAAATGGGTCTTCTATATACTCATTTTTAGTTTGATTAATTCTAACACCGGTTGACTTATTTTGATTTTTTAAGTTATTATAAAATTCAAGTGGGTCATTTTGGATATTAGTAGTATTGGAATTATTAGTATTATATATTTTTACTCCTCCTTTGGGACAACTTGTAGATGAATTACATTTTCCTAATCTAGAATTATTACTCATTTAATAAAAATATAGATTATTATATTTATATTGAAATCACATAATTTTAAAAGCTTTTGTTTTGTTTATATATATAGATGGCAGCATTAAGAACAGATTTGGTTTTTTCATATTGGATATTTTTTTGGTATATTTTATATGCTTTAAAATTAACAAAATATAGTCCAAAGTTTGCGTTGCTTTTTGGAATAATAGATAACATAATATTATTGGTTTTAATGATATCGTTTGGCTCAAGTAAAAGAACTGTATTTTATTTTATTTTGATAAATACTTTAATTAAAGTTTTACCGTATTATACATTAATAAAAGAGCCAATTAAACTATCAGACATATATTTTACTGGTTTATTGTTACTTGTCTTTGTTATATGGCTTCATATTAATAGCCAGAGTTTAATTGGAAATATAAAATTAATTTACGACTCTTTACTTTTTAATAAAAATGAAACACCATTTCTAGGGTTGCTTGAAGATATAAAAAAAAATTTTAAGCATCTAGAAATTATATAAATAACATGAAGTGTAAAGGGAAATTATTTACATTTTATTAAAAATATATTTTCAGGAAATTACGATTACAAAGTTATAGAAATACATAGAAAAGCTAACAGAAAATATTTGGAAATGAAAAAGAATTTTGTTGTTTGTTTTGGCATTAAGCGTGCCGTTTTAAATCTTTAAGTGTGTAAAAGATAGATTTTGATTAAATTATGGATATATTAGATTTATAAAAATAGTTTAATTATTTTTATAAATATCTTGTATTTGGTTTGGTATATTATTAATTAAAAGTGTATTCTTTCTCATTTGTTTTTTCTGTCGTTTCTTTTTCTACCTTCACGTCCCTTCTTTTCTTCTTCATCATCCGTGTCTTCTTCATCAGTGTCTTCTTCCTTGGACTCATTGAGGACGCACGCCCATTTTTTTAAATTTTTTAGAAAGTCATCTAGTTTATTTTCCTGTGGCTTGTTGAAATTCTTGTAAGCCTCCTCAATTACTTTTATACCATCTTCAAGGGCCGCAGTTATATCTTTTATAACGACAGCTCTTGCTGAATCAAGCTTGGCTTGCAAATCACCCTCGGACGTCTTACACTCGTTTGGCATTATAATATTAGTAATCAAATTATATTTTACAAAAAATTTAATTATTTTAAATAAAAATATTTTATAAATTATATTATTTCATTATAATAAAATATATGAATTTTGTTTTATCGAAAAAAAACGAACGAAAAAGGGGTGTAATGTCACCCATACAAAAATATAAATTTTTACAAAATGTAAAAAACAATAATGAAAAGATTATACTTTTTAAAAAAAAAGCACAGGAAGCCCAGGAAGCCCAGGAAAATCCTAAAATAGAAGAAGTTTGTGAAACTGAAAACATTGAAGAAAATCCTAAAATAGAAGAAGTTTGTGAAACTGAAAACATTGAAGAAAATCCTA
>Ga0192647_102537_pt1 | contig 11313 bp, 10 predicted proteins | sample LauGreFa1BDMLBSN_2_FD_133046 | JGI IMG/M metagenome (GOLD analysis project Ga0192647, IMG submission 133046) | Freshwater lake microbial communities from Lake Michigan, USA - Fa13.BD.MLB.SN - reassembly | ecosystem: Environmental > Aquatic > Freshwater > Lake | place: Lake Michigan, USA...
GTCGATGGCCACACCGGCCTTGCCCACATCGCCTGTCACACGCGGATGGTCAGAGTCATAACCACGGTGCGTGGCCAAATCAAAAGCCACCGACACCCCTTGGCCGCCAGCCGCCAAAGCTTTGCGATAAAAAGCGTTTGATTCTTGCGCGGTTGAAAACCCTGCGTACTGACGAATGGTCCAAGGACGAACCGCGTACATGGTCGCTTGAGGGCCGCGCAAAAAAGGCGCAAAGCCTGGCAAGGTATGTGTGTGTGCTAATTTCGCCGTGTCCTCTGCGGTATACAGCGGTTTGACAGTGATGCCGTCCGGTGTCACCCAATGGAGCCGATGGATGTCTCCCCCGGGCGCGGATTTGGCAGCGGCCTTTTCCCAATCTTGAATGCTGTGGGTGGTATATGTGTGGCTGGTGGAACTCATGGCTTGACAACGACCTATGAAAGTTTGACGCAATCTGCAAAATAATGGGTGACGCCGAGGTCGTCTTTTTCTTCGACCAAGCCGTGAATGTCTGTCTCAAAGCCTGGACATTTCAAATTGAATTCGCGAGCAAACTTGAGGTAATCGACAATTTTTTGGTTGAACACTTCGCCTGGAATCAACAGCGGGATACCGGGCGGATAAGGCGTCACCAAACTGGTGGTGATGCGGCCAATCAACTGATCGATTGGCACGCGCTCGGTGTTGCGGTGCGCAATTTGGGCATAGGCATCGCTGGGTTTCATCGCAGGTTTCAAGTCACTCAGGTACATGTCAGTGGTCAAGCGAGCGATGTCATGTTTGGCATACAGCGTGTGGATGTGGTGACACAGATCACGCAAACCCATGCGCTCATACTTAGGCATTTTTTGACAAAACTCGGGCAGGATGCGCCACATCGGCTGATTGCGGTCGTAGTCATCTTTGAACTGCTGAAGAGCAGTCAACAAAGAATTCCATCGACCCTTGGTGATGCCAATCGTGAACATGATGAAAAAACTGTAGAGGCCTGTTTTTTCAACGATCACGCCATGCTCGGCTAAAAATTTCGTGACGATACTGGCTGGAATGCCTGCGTCGTCAAACTTACCGTCAAGCCGAAGACCAGGCGTGACGATGGTGGCTTTGATCGGGTCCAACATGTTGAAGCCGTCAGCCAAATCACCAAAGCCGTGCCAATTGGGCGCGTCTGTTTTTTTGGTGCGTCCTTTTTTCTCTGCCTTGATCACCCAGTCGTCAGCACGTCCCACGCCGTCATCTACCAAGATATCCGGACCCCATACTTTGAACCACCAGTCTTTGCCATACTCGGCATCCACTTTGCGCATGGCGCGGCGAAAATCCAAGGCCTCGGCGATGCTCTCTTCCACCAATGCAGTTCCACCGGGAGGCTCCATCATGGCGGCAGCCACATCGCAACTCGCGATGATGCTGTATTGAGGGCTGGTGCTGGTGTGCATCAAATAGGCTTCGTTAAACAAATGCCGGTCCAGTTGATGGTCTTGCGAATCTTGCACCAACACGTGACTGGCTTGACTGATGCCTGCCAACAATTTGTGGACGGATTGCGTGGAATACACCATGGCTTTTTTGGGCCGCGCACGTTTTTTTCCCATCGCATGGTAGGTGCCATAAAACGGGTGGAAAGCTGCATGCGGCAACCACGCTTCGTCGAAATGCAAATTGGGCACGTAGCCATCCAACATCTGTTTGATGGTTTCGGTGTTGTACAAGACACCGTCGTAAGTGGATTGCGTCAAGGTCATGACCTTGGGCTTGATGGCTTTGACGTCTTGCCCTTTCAACAGGGGATTGGCTTTGATTTTGGCCTTGATGGCTTCAGGTTCAAATTCGCTTTGGGGAATGGGACCAATGATGCCGAAATGGTTTCGTGTAGGCTTTAAAAACACAGGAATTGCGCCGGTCATGATGATGGCGTGCAACACCGACTTGTGGCAGTTTCTGTCGACCACCACCACATCGCCCGGCGCGACAGTGTGGTGCCACACAATTTTGTTGGAGGTACTGGTGCCGTTGGTCACGAAAAAACAATGATCGGCATTGAAGATGCGCGCGGCATTGCGCTCACTTTCACCAATCGCACCATCATGGTCCAGCAACTGCCCCAATTCCTCTACCGCGTTGCACACGTCAGCACGCAACATGTTTTCGCCAAAAAACTGATGGAACATTTGCCCCACTGGGCTTTTCAAAAATGCCACACCGCCTGAATGTCCCGGGCAATGCCAAGAGTAAGAGCCATCTTCGGCATAGTCGAGCAAGGCTTTGAAAAACGGTGGTTGCACGCCTTCGAGGTAACTTTTCGCCTCGCGAATGATGTGTCTTGCAACAAACTCTGGCGTGTCTTCAAACATGTGAATAAAGCCATGCAATTCGCGCAATATATCGTTCGGTAAATGCCTTGAGGTTTTGGTTTCGCCGTACACATAAATGGGGACATCGGCGTTTTTGCGCCGTACTTCGTCGATGAAATTGCGCAAATTCAAGACAGCAGGGTCCAGGTCTGGGCCAGGCGTGAATTCTTCATCGTCAATCGACAAAATGAAAGCGCTGGCGCGGGACTGCTGCTGGGCGAATTGGCTCAAGTCGCCGTAACTGGTCACGCCCATGACTTCGTAGCCCTCGCCTTCAATCGCTTGGGCCAATGCACGAATGCCTAAACCGGATGTGTTTTCGGAACGAAAATCTTCATCAATGATGACGATGGGAAAACGAAATTTCATCAATTGCTCCGTGCCGGTTTCCCGTACTAGACTGCGAAACCTTAAAGTGTACCCTCGCGGGCCACTGATACAATCGGGGTCTCAGGAGAGGTGGATGAGCGGTTTAAGTCGCACGCCTGGAAAGCGTGTGAGGGTTAATAGCCCTCCGCGGGTTCGAATCCCGCCCTCTCCGCCAATGATTCAAACACCCAATGATCTGTTTCACGCAGGCCGTAGCACCAAAGAGCCTGCCGACAGCCTCGATTCCAGCCTTTCATGGGCCAGCGATGCATCTCGCAAAGCAAACAACTCGACCTCTGGCGAATGGATGAGGCCTGAGCGCAATGCTTGCCAAATGCGTTCAGCGCGCTCATTCAATGCCGCTTGTGTCGCCACATAGTCAAACGCCACAGGTCTGGAAAACGTCAAGGATTTTTGCACCAGCCAATCCGGCGAAATGTCTTGCAAAGGTCCACTGGCTTGACCCAAGCTGATCCAATGACCACAACGCGCCAAAGCCGCAAAATTTTCTTCTCGCGCGGCATTGCCCAAACCATCAATCACCACATCCGCACCTTGGCAAATGCTTTGGATGGCTTGGCTGAATTGGTAATGGCGTCCCACAATCACATGGTGACATCCGTGGTCTCTGGCAATTCGCGCTTTCTCAGGCGTTGACACTGTACCAACCACCAAAGCTCCCATGCTGGCTGCCCATGCACTGACCAATTGGCCAACGCCGCCTGCCGCCGCATGAATCAAGACACGGGTTCCAGCCTTGACATGTCCCAAATCACGCAACAAATAATCTGCCGTCACACCTTTGAGAAGCCACGCTGAGAACCGCAGTGCAAATCTCGTTAGAACAACAAGCTTTGTCAAAAGCAGGTTTACTCAAAGAAACACCTTACCGACGAGGACACCGCATACACATTCTTGACAAAGCATTGGAGCCTTTGAAGTCACAATTGCCACACGATATATATTCGCAATTGCACAAGTCACTGTCCATGGTTTATGGGGTGGAAATATTCATTGTCCTCAAAGACATTTGGAATGAAAAAAACAAAAAAGTCTTGGACACCATGCTATGGATGGCAGATGCATTGATTGAAGCGGCACTGGCACAAGCGAAAGAACGAAAAAAAGCTCGACTTAATCAAAAGGAATGAAATGAAAATTGCGACATGCATTTACCAAGGCAAGCCGTATGTGGGCCAAGTCTCAGAACAGGACCAAACCATTCAACTGTTTGAGGTTTCCGAAGAAGAACACCAAGCGGGGGCTTTGTCTTTGATTCTGAAGCAATCGCAACCCAAACTGTCTTCGCGCTTGCTCTCCTTGAAAGAGGTGTCATTGACTGCACCTATTCCAAAGCCCCGACGAAACCTGTTTTGTGTCGGTCGTAACTACCATGCGCATGCCAAAGAATTGGCTGGCAGCGTGTTTAAGAGCAGCAATGCCGATCCGAACGCCTGGCCCATCGTGTTCACCAAAGTGCCAGAGTGTGTGGTGGGACCTTTTGACCCAGTCACATTGCCTGTCCATATCTCACAACAAATCGATTACGAAGCGGAACTGGCAGTGGTCATTGGCAAAGGCGGCCTCAACATCAGCAAGGATGAAGCCATGTCGCATGTCTTCGGCTACACCATCGTCAATGATGTGACGGCGCGCGATGTACAAATGCGCCATCAGCAATGGGACTTGGGTAAATCATTTGACACGTTCTGTCCCATGGGGCCGTGGCTGGTGACTGCGGACGAATTCGATGGGCTGACTGCCCATGTGCGTTGCTGGGTGAATGGCGAGCTGCGTCAGGACGGCCATGCCAGTCACATGATTTTTGACATTCCCACGCTGATCGAAACCTGCTCCAGAGGCATCACTCTCCTCCCTGGCGACATCATTGCCACTGGTACACCTGCTGGCGTGGGCATGGGTCTGACGCCGCCCCAATACCTGCGTCATGGGGACGTCGTGAAAATTGACATTGAAGGGTTAGGACAAATTGAAAACAGGTTCGTGGCATAAACCGTTAATCAGGAGAGCCTCATGATCACTGGGATGAACCATTTCACTGCGATCGCCGCTGACCCGAAAACGACGTTAGCTTTCTATGAGAACTTGCTCGGACTGCGCGTGGGTTACCGACCTGATTTGGGTTTCCCTGGCGCTTGGTTGTACGCGGGTGATACGGTGGTGTTGCATTTGTACTTTGATCGGCCTGTGCCCCAGCCTGCTGCGGGTGTGATTGACCACATGGCATTCACCACACAAGATTTGAAAGCATTCAAAGCCCGATTTGATGACCGCAACTACCCTTACAAACTTCAACACCGAGAAGGCGGGCCATGGCAATTGTTTTGCCATGATCCCAGTGGTGCCAAAGTAGAGTTGAATTTTTCAGCCACAGAAAGTTTGGACTGAAACAAAGCATGCATTTGCTTTGATTGACTGAACAATTCAGCCACAGCGAATCATTTTTTCTCTTCTTGCTTCTCAGTTTTGTCTTTGTCTGATTTGAATAAATCAGACACTGAACTCACGGTTGAGTCATAGGCGGAACTGAGCGTAGAACATCCACCCAGGCCCAGAGCGACCAACAACATGGAAAGCATTGACAAGGTTTTGAAAGAGTGCAACATGGGCGTCCTTTGAGAAGTTGATTGACTTAACACGGGATCTTAAAGTAAGAAATGAAATAAATATAGATACCAAATAACTCATTTGGTCGCCTTATATGCATTAAAAAACCACTTCCGGGTTTTGTACACACACCAGTTGAACTTCTGAAGAACCCGCTTTGGTGTGATGCTTGAGCCACCACACACCGCCTTTTCGAAATGACAAAGGCGACACCGGGTTCAGGTTTAAAAGTTGTTCAACGGTTTCAGCCAAAAAGGGTTGATGCGCCACCACCAGCACTGGATGCTGTGCGACGGGCCAATCAACAGCATTCAACAAAGCATGCGCGTTGGCGTCTGGCGCGATGTCTTCACACACGGTGTAAGCACGGTTGAGGTAAGCCACGGTTTGCAAAGTTCGCTTCGCTGGACTGCACAAAATCAACGCGTTGCTTGGCAGTCTGGCATTCAACCATTTCGCCATGGAAGCTGCTTGTTTCTCCCCTTTGCGCGACAAAGCACGGTCCATGTCCGACTGACCAGGCACAGCATCCACCGCATGCGCATGTCGCCAAAGCAGCAAGTCCATGTCAGCTTCTCTGTTGGTATTTTTTCATCAACTCAACCTGCGCGCTCAAATGGACCTGCTCACGTGCGGGTTGCTTGTGTTGGTAATGGCCATCGATTTGCAACTCCCAGGCATCGGTGTTGTCGTAAAGGTAAGCAACCAAACATTCATCGATGACTTTTTGGCGCAAGGCTTTGTCGAGCACAGGCCAGGCAATTTCAATTCTTCGCATCATGTTTCGGTTCATCCAATCGGCGCTGGAGAGGTACAAGTGCTCCTTTTCACCTGAGCGAAAATAGTACACACGGGAGTGTTCTAAAAATCGACCAATGATGGAACGCACCCGGATACGCTCGGTGAAACCTTCTCTTTGTGCAGGCAGTATGCAAGCGCCGCGCACGATCAAATCAATTTCAACACCGCGCTGACCAGCCAATACCAACTGTCTGGCCAATTTTTCGTCAGTGAGTGAATTCATTTTCAAAATGATTCGACCCGGCTCACCATGCATACTGGCTTTGGAAACCTTGTCCACCATGTCCATCAATTGTTCTTGCAAATGAAAAGGTGCCAACCACAAGTGATGCAACTTGTTGATGCGCGTTTGGCTGGCCAACTGGGTGAATACCGCATCCATGTCGGCGGTCATGTCCGGGTTGGCCGTCATGAAACTGATATCGGTATACAGACGCGCAGTGCGCGCGTTGTAGTTGCCTGTTGACAAATGTCCGTAACGGGTTAATTTGCTTCCCTCACGGCGCGTCACCAACAACATCTTGGCGTGGGTTTTTAAGCCCACGACGCCATACACCACCTGCGCACCCACCGACTCCAGCCTTTCAGCCCAATTGATGTTTGCCTCTTCATCAAACCGCGCTTTGATTTCCACCACCGCAGTCACTTCTTTGCCACGGATCACCGCTTCGCGCAGCAAATCCATCAACTCCGAATCGGTGCCCGTTCTGTAAATCGTTTGCTTGATGGCCAGTACTTTGGGGTCATTCACCGCTTCTTTCAGAAAAGCCAACACGCCTTTGAACGACTCAAACGGCTGATGAATCAGCACATCATTTTTTTTGATCTGTTTGAAAATGGATTCGTCTTCGCGAAGTTGCTTCGGGTAGCTGGCTTGAAACTCAGGAAACAACAGCGCTGGCTGATTGACAAGGTCAATCAACTGCGTGAGTCGAACCAAATTCACTGGGCCATCCACTCTGTACAGAGCTTCAGCGGGTAATTTGAATTGATGCAACAGAAATTGCGACAAGTGTTGGGCGCAGTCAGAAGATACTTCCAAGCGCACGGGCTTTCCGAACTGCCGGTGCTCCAAGCCGTGCCGAAGAGCTGTTCTCAAATTTTTTGCGTCTTCTTCATCAACCAGCAATTCAGAATCTCGGGTGACACGAAATTGTGAAAACTCTCCTACCGTTCGATCCGGAAACAAATCCTTGAGGTGCGCGCGAATCACACTGGAAAGCGTCACCATGTAAATCGTTTGACCTTCACTGGGGACTGGCAAACGAATGACCCGAGGCAAAGACCGCGGTACTTTGACAATGGCTATGTCGTTTTCACGGCCAAACGCATCTTTGCCAGACAATCGCACAATGAAATTCAATGACTTGTTGGCAACTTGCGGGAAAGGGTGCGACGGGTCAAGGCTGACAGGTGTCAACAAAGGCCTGACTTTTTGCTCAAAATATTGCTTGACCCATTTATGCTGGGCATTATTTCGCTCGTTGTATGTGATCAAACGAATGCCTTGTGCGCTCAATGCAGGCATCAACTCTTCATTGAACAGGCGGTATTGCTTTTCAACCAGTGTTTTGGCAACTTGAGAAATCTTTTGGTAAGAATGCAGTGAATAAGGCGCAGCCAGGCTTTTGCTGTCAATTTGGTGCAAGTGAAGCGCCACGCGAACTTCAAAAAATTCATCCAAGTTTGAAGACACGATACACAAGTAACGCAAGCGCTCCAAGAGGGGAATATGGGGTCGCCTGACCATGTCCAGCACACGCTCGTTGAAAGCCAAAGTGCTTTCATCTCGGTCAATCAGGACGGGCAATGTGGATGTCGACATACTGATTCCATCAAGCCAATAATTGAGCCAATTGCGTTGCTGACTGTTGGGCAGTGGCCATGTCTGGCGCCTCCACCATGATTCTCAGCACGGGTTCGGTGCCACTGGGCCGAATCAAAATTCGCCCCTGTGCACCCAAAGTGCGCTCTAATGCCAAACACGCTTGCTGAAACGGCGCATGGTGTTGCCAGTCCGTGCCAGTGCCCAATTTGACGTTGATCATGTGCTGTGCAAACAGCCGCACGTCATCCAACAAGTCAGCGAGTGACGCGTTTGCCCTGAGACATGCTTGTATGACTTGCAGCCCGCTGATCAAACCATCGCCACTGCTGTGCTTGTCCAGTATCAACAAGTGACCTGAACCTTCGCCTCCCAACAGCCACTGGTTTTCTGACAGTTTTTCCAACACATAGCGATCCCCGACTTTGGCCCTGACCAAGGGGATATGCAGTTTGGCCAAAGCCAACTCCACGCCTTTGTTGGTCATTTGTGTTCCCACCACACCGTTGATCGCCTGTCCTTGCTGCAAGCGGTCTTTGGCGAGCACATAAAGCAATTCATCACCGTTGAACAAGCGGCCTGTGTGATCAACCACTTGCAATCGGTCTGCATCGCCATCCAGCGCCAGACCGTAATCCGCCTGATGCGCCTTCACTGCCAGAACCAAAGCCTCAGGATTCGTAGCGCCAAACCCTTGGTTGATGTTCAAACCATCGGGTGAACAACCAATGGAAATCACTTCTGCACCCAACTCTTTGAACACCTTGGGCGCGGCCAAGTAAGCAGCCCCATGGGCTGCGTCGACCACTATTTTTTTTCCTTTGAGCGACAGCGTGCCAGCAAAAGTGCTTTTGCAAAATTCAATGTACCTGCCGATGGCGTCATCCAAGCGGCGGGTTTTGCCCAGTGATGCGGAGTTGACCCACTCAGAATGCATTTCAAGTCGTTGTTCGACTGCCAGTTCCCAATGGTCATCTAACTTACTGCCTTGGTCATTGAAAAATTTCACACCGTTGTCGTCAAACGGGTTGTGGCTTGCACTGATCACCACGCCCAAATTGGCGCGCAAAGCTTTCGTCAAATAGGCCACGCCAGGCGTGGGCATGGGGCCGAGCAACACGACATCGACACCAGCAGAATTGAAACCGGCTTCTAATGCAGACTCCAGCATGTAACCGGAAATGCGAGTGTCTTTCCCGATGACTACTTGCGGGCGAGGGTCAGTTTGCTTTAAGTGGTGCCCAACCGCGTTTGCCAGTTTCAACATGAAGTCGGGCGTGATGGGGTATTGACCCACCGTTCCACGAATGCCATCTGTCCCGAAATAGGTTCTTTTCATGTTGTTCTGATCCCGCAGGATTTGTGTAACTTCAAACAGAGGCCAACCACACTGCCCGTGCCGCCACGGTGTGGGCCACATCATGCACACGCAAAATGCTCGCCCCCCTCTCCATCGCCATGACAGCTGCTGCGATGCTGGGTATGAGGCGTTGTGAAACTTCCAACCCGGTGACATGACCCAATGATGATTTGCGCGACCAACCCACCATGAGTGGAAGGTCAAACTGTAGCAAAAGCGGTTGGCATTTCAAGATGTGAAAGTTTTGTGACACTTTTTTGCCAAAGCCAATGCCCGGGTCCAACACCATGCGGTTTCTGGCAATGTGGTGTTGGTCCGTGAGTTGCAGTTGCGTTTGAAAAAAAGTGGTCAATGCCTCCATCACATCCTCTTCCATGGGATGGATTTGCATGGTGGTTGGTTCGGCGTGCATGTGCATCATGCACACGCCACATTGAGCCGAAGCAATGGTTTGCATCGCATGCGGTTGCCGCAGGCCCCAAATGTCGTTGATGATGTCCACACCGAGATCCAAAGCCTTTTGCATGTTCTCAGGATGGTACGTGTCGAGGGAAACAGGTTTATCCCAGCGCAACAACTCATCCAAAACAGGGGCAATGCGAAGCCACTCTTGCGCGTGCGTCAAGGGCTGCGCACCCGGTCTTGTCGATTCGCCACCCACGTCCAAAATGTCTGCCCCTTCGTTGAGCAACACCTGTGCATGTGCAATGGTTTCTGCGGGGGAAAAAAGAGGCTGTGAAGCAGAGAAGGAATCTGGCGTCGCGTTGACAATGCCCATCACCAATGGGCGTTCAAGGGAAAGGTCAAAGCGAGTGGTTTTCCAAAAACGAACATGGGGCAAACGCCCCATGTTTACATGACCATCCAAAGCCATTAAGCCGTGGTGGGAGATGTATTTGGATGAACAGCGGGTGTGCCACCCGAACCATCGCCAGACGAAGGCGTGCGCGGGGTCCAGTCTTTCGGCGGACGCGGTGGGCGCCCAGCCATGATGTCGTCTAACTGATCGCTGTCAATTGTTTCCCACTCCATCAAGGCGTGGGCCATGGCGTGCATCTTGTCAGCGTTTTCTTCGATCAGTTTTCTGGCCAAGCTGTACTGCGCGTCAATGATGCTTCTGACTTCATCATCCACTTTTTTCATCGTGGATTCGCTCATGTTGGTGGTCTTGGTCACTGAACGCCCCAAAAACACTTCGCCTTCATTTTCAGCGTAGACCATGGGACCAAGGGCTTCAGACATGCCATAGCGCATCACCATGTCGCGTGCAATTTGGGTGGCGCGTTCAAAATCGTTTGAAGCACCAGTGGTCATTTGGTTCATGAACACTTCTTCTGCGATGCGGCCACCAAACAACATGCTGATTTGGCTGAGCATGTAAGTTCTGTCGTAGCTGTAACGGTCAGCCGCCGGCAAACTCATGGTGACACCGAGTGCGCGTCCCCTTGGAATGATGGTGACTTTGTGGACTGGATCGCATTTGGGCATGAGCTTGCCTATCAACGCATGGCCAGACTCGTGATATGCGGTGTTTTTGCGTTCCTCTTCCGGCATGACCATGCTGCGTCGCTCAGGTCCCATCAAAATTTTGTCTTTGGCTTTCTCAAAGTCTTGCATTTCCACCACGCGAGCGTTGCGTCGTGCAGCCATCAGTGCGGCTTCATTGGTCAGGTTGGCCAGGTCAGCACCGCTCATACCGGGTGTGCCTCGGGCAATGACGCTGGGGGACACATCTTGACCCACTGGAATTTTGCGCATGTGCACATTCAAGATTTGCTCACGGCCGCGAATGTCGGGCAATGTCACATACACCTGTCTGTCAAAACGACCAGGGCGAAGTAACGCGGCATCGAGGATGTCAGGACGGTTGGTCGCTGCCACCACGATCACACCCAGATTGGTTTCAAAGCCATCCATCTCCACCAACATTTGGTTGAGCGTTTGTTCCCGTTCGTCATTGCCGCCGCCAAGCCCTG
>Ga0192647_102541_pt1 | contig 11295 bp, 10 predicted proteins | sample LauGreFa1BDMLBSN_2_FD_133046 | JGI IMG/M metagenome (GOLD analysis project Ga0192647, IMG submission 133046) | Freshwater lake microbial communities from Lake Michigan, USA - Fa13.BD.MLB.SN - reassembly | ecosystem: Environmental > Aquatic > Freshwater > Lake | place: Lake Michigan, USA...
AATAATCTGTAAGGAGGAATTAAATTTTTTAGATATGACCTCTGCTGCTAAAGAGGAACCTCCCATACCGCAAAGGATAAATTCATTAATTCCATTACTTCTTGCCCACGCCGCTAGCGCATCACACTGTGGCAGTAGTTGCCTGCTTGCTTTTGGAAGATCGACCCAATCCATACGCCTAATTGCTTCATCATTTGATTGCCACAAGGATGGGTCCTTTGATGCAATCCTTGGTAAGAGCTTGTTTAGTTCAGCAACAACTGACTCATTATTTCTAGCAAGTGCTGGACCTTTTACGATCATAGTTAGTTTTCAATTACTAGTACGATAACTGAAACACCTACTGTTGACTCAACCTCAAGCACGTTATTCACTTGCTTTTCTAATACTCTCTTTCGCTGCTACAGCTATGTTTTCAGGTGTAAAGCCGTACTCCTTAAACAAAGTAGCCGGGCTCGCAGAGGCGCCATAATGTTCTAGCGAAACTGGAACGCCACAATCTCCAATTAGTTTGTACCAAGGTTGAGCAACTCCAGCTTCTACGCTAACTCGCGCTTTAACTGATTTAGGAAGTACCTCTTCCTGATACTGAACCGGTTGTTCTGTAAACCATTCAAATGAGGGAAGGCTAACTACTCTTGCCTTTATATTCTCAGCAGCAAGAATTAATCTAGCCTGTAGAGCAATACTTACCTCTGATCCTGTTGCAAGCAGAATCACATCACACTCTTTGCTCGATTCACTGCCATGAGCAACAACATATGCACCTTTTGCAGCCCCTGCAGCTGGCAAGTACTTAGTTCTATCAATTACCGGAACATTTTGCCGAGATAGGATTAAACCAACAGGCTTTCTTCTTTCAATAATTTCCTTCCAGCAAACTACAACTTCATTAGCATCTGCTGGTCTTATTACATCAAGTCCGGGAACTGCTCTAAGTCCTGCAAGGTGTTCTACTGGTTGATGTGTACACCCATCTTCGCCAACTCCAATTGAATCGTGAGTCCAAATAAATGTTACTGGAAGCTTCATTAGAGATGCCAGACGAACTGCACCACGCATGTAGTCGCTAAAGACTAAGTAGGTTCCAGAAAATGGTCGAGCAAGGCCATGAAGTGCAATGCCATTTAGAATTGCTCCCATTGCATGTTCTCTGACACCAAAATGAATAATCCGTCCAAATTCGTAAGCATTTGCCATCTTGCTGTTGGCAGGTAGAAAAGATCGTCCACCCTCAATAGTTGTGTTGTTACTGTCTTTAAGGTCAGCTGAACCTCCCCAGAATTCTGGAAGGGCAGCTGCAATTGATTGCATAACCTTTCCTGAGGCTGTTCGTGTAGCTAGATCAGCACTACTATCAAAAGTTGGTAGATCCTTTGACCATGCTTGCGGTAATTCTTGATTTTGTAACCTCGAAAGAAGTTGTGCTTGAACCGGATTACTCTTTTTCCAGAGTTCGAACTTAGTACTCCAGTCCTTAAATAACTCAGCGCCTCTTTCTTTTACTTTTCTGGCGTGATTAATAACTTCGGTTGGAACGTTAAAAGTTAAATTTGGATCTAAGCCTAATAATTGCTTAGTTGCCGTGATCTCTGGTTCACCTAAAGCTGCGCCATGAGATTTTGCAGTTCCCTTAGCATTTGGTGCTGGCCAAGCAATCACACTCTTAAGCCGTATTAAAACCGGCTTATCAGTTAACTTTGCAGCCTTTAATAAAACCTCTTCAACCTTATTACGGTCAACATCACCATTTTTTTTGGTGGCAACTTCCATAACTTCCCAACCATATGCTTTATATCTAGCTGAGACATCTTCAGTAAAAGCAATATGTGTATCACCTTCAATTGAAATCCGATTATCGTCATATATAACAACTAAATTACCAAGGCCTTGTGTACCAGCTAAGGAGGAAGCTTCTGCGCTAACTCCTTCTTGTAAGTCACCATCTGAACAGATAACCCAAATATTATGATCAAATATATTTGTAGTTAAATTTGGATCAAGTAAACCTCTTTCATACCTTGCGGCCATTGCCATACCAACAGCATTAGCAACCCCCTGGCCTAATGGTCCAGTTGTGGTTTCAACTCCAACTGTGTGGCCATACTCAGGATGACCCGGAGTTAAAGAGTTATAGGTACGAAACTTCTTTAAATCTTCTAGCTCAAGTCCATATCCTGATAAGTAAAGTTGTAAGTACAAAGTAAGTGAGGAGTGTCCACTTGAAAGAATGAATCTATCTCTTGCAATCCAGTTTGGTTCAGCCGGATTATGTTTCATTATGCGTTGAAAAAGTGTGTATGCAACTGGTGCTAGTGCCATTGCCGTACCAGGATGACCATTACCTGCTTTTTGAACCGCATCCATTGCCAAAGCCCTAGTAACAGCTACGGCTTGGTCATCTAGATCACTCCACTTAGATAATTTCATTAGCTCAACTTTCTCAATTTAAAGCCTGATTCCAAGCTCTTGGCCATACCCCAAGCATAGCCCCATACAAGGGTTGATCCAATTAAATGAAACGCAACTAGCAATTCAGGCAGATCTTGAAAGTACTGCACGTAACCAATCAACCCTTGGCCAAGAAGAATTAGTAGAAATATTCTAAGTCTCCTAGATAAAAAGCTTACCTTTTCATGGTGGGAAATAGCCAACAAAACAATGGTAAGAACCAGAACTGCTATTACAAAATCTGCATGCAGTGAAGCGACGGTTCTTAATTCAAATCCAAACCTTTGAGCATTTTCATCACCTGCATGTGGACCGCTACCTGTAACAACAGTACCGATAGCTAAAATAATTAAAGTCAACCAAATAATAATTGGAAACAGGAATCCCACTAAACCTTCAATCGGCTTTTTGACTAGATCGAGTAACTCATATCTAAGTGAAATGGCGCCGGCAATTAGGAAAATCGATAACATATAATGGCTTGCAACCGATAATGGATGTAAGTCAGTAAGAACAGTTATACCCCCAAGTACTCCCTGCCCCAGAATTCCAAGTACTTGTAAACCTGCTAATGATCTAATTCGTGATTTATTTGCTGCATTACTGGAAACTCTAAATGCAATAATCACGACAGCAACTGCACAAAAAAACAGGACAAAAGTTAGCAGCCGATTACCGAATTCAATCCAAGCGTGAAGCTGACCCTCAGCTTGGTTAGGGATTGGGGTGTATGAACCTGGAGTGCACTCAGGCCAGGTTGGGCAGCCAAGCCCAGAACCAGTTAGTCGAACTGACCCTCCGGTAACAATTAAGGCTGCCTGCAAAAAAACCAAAAACGAAAGTAACTTTGCAGAAATTGATTTTCGTTGCACCAGCATGATTTAAGCCTACTGATCTGGGTGCCAGCCATGCCTTAGAACTGCCTTAGTACGTCCTATTTCACACCGAAAACACCAGTTAGAGGTGGCGTAAATTACAGAATTACGCAACACTTATGTTGTGAAAAAGAGTGAGCCAGATAAGACCCGTGATGTCGTAGCACGGAGCATTTTGGAATCTGGGCCGACGACTGCAGTTGCCCTTGCCGAAAAGCTAGATATCACTCCTGCTGGCATTCGCCGCCATTTAGATTCTTTGATCGCAGAGGGAGTCCTTACCTCTCGTGAGCCATATCAAAGTAGTGCCTCCAGAAGTCGGGGTAGGCCTTCGAAAGTATTTTTAATGACAGATGAGGGTAGAGAAAAATTTGAGCACTCATATGATGATCTTGCGGTAGCGGCGTTAAAGTTTATGGCCAGTAAAAACGGATCACACTTAGTAGATGAATTTGCGCAAACTAGAGCTGCTGATTTTGAGCGCAAAGGTCAATCGATTAGAAACTCAAATAAGTCATTACTTGAAAAATCTAAGATGCTAGCAAAACTTCTAACTAAGGAAGGCTACTCTGCAACTACTGACAAGATGGGAAATGGCGAAGAGATCTGTCAGCACCATTGCCCAATTGCGCATGTTGCATCAGAGTTTCCACAGTTGTGTGAAGCTGAAACTGAAGCATTCTCAAAAATTCTAGGCACTCACGTACAGCGGCTTGCCACAATCGCTGATGGTGATGGCGTATGCACCACCTTTGTTCCAACAAATATTTCCCAAATTACTAAATCAAAAATGAAAGAAGGAGCCAGATAATGTCACAAATAACTCATCCGGAGCTAGAAGGAATTGGAAAGTATGAGTACGGCTGGGCGGATAAGACTGATGCTGGTTCTAATAGCCGACGCGGACTCAATGAAGAGGTTGTCCGTGATATCTCTTCAAAAAAGAGTGAACCACAATGGATGCTAGACCTACGATTAAAAGGTTTATCACTATTTGATAAGAAGCCAATGCCTAGTTGGGGATCTGACCTAAGTGGAATCTTCTTTGACACAATTAAGTATTTTGTTCGCTCAACTGAAAAGCAAGCTACCTCATGGGAAGATCTTCCAGATGATATTAAAAATACCTATGATCGTTTAGGTATACCTGAGGCAGAAAAGAAGCGTTTAGTTGCAGGAGTTGCTGCCCAGTATGAGTCTGAAGTTGTTTACCACTCAATCCGTGAAGATTTAGAAAAGCAAGGTGTTTTGTTTCTAGATACCGATACAGCTCTTCGTACACACGGAGATATGTTCAAGGAGTACTTTGGAACAGTAATACCAGTTGGCGATAATAAATTTGCTGCATTAAATACAGCAGTTTGGTCTGGTGGATCATTCATTTACGTGCCAAAGGGAGTGAAGGTAGATATTCCTCTTCAAGCGTATTTCAGAATCAACACTGAAAACATGGGTCAGTTTGAACGTACCTTGATTATTGCTGATGAGGATTCATATGTTCATTATGTTGAAGGCTGCACCGCACCTATTTACTCATCAGACTCTTTGCACTCAGCTGTAGTTGAGATCATTGTTAAGAAAAATGCCAGAGTCCGATATACAACAATACAAAACTGGTCGAATAACGTTTATAACTTGGTAACAAAGCGAGCAACTTGTGCTGAAGGTGCAACTATGGAATGGATTGATGGAAACATCGGCTCTAAAGTAACCATGAAGTACCCAGCTGTTATGTTGATGGGTCCACACTCAAAGGGTGAAACACTTTCAATCGCATTTGCTGGCGAAGGTCAACACCAAGATGCTGGCGCTAAAATGGTGCACGCAGCTCCATACACATCTTCAACAATTATTTCGAAATCTGTTGCACGTGGTGGCGGTCGTACATCTTATAGAGGGTTAGTAAAGGTTGAAGAAGGTGCGCACCACTCAAAGAGCACAGTTAAATGTGATGCTCTTCTAGTCGACACAATTTCAAGATCTGATACATATCCATATGTTGATGTTCGCGAAGATGATGTTTCGATGGGGCATGAAGCAACTGTTTCAAGAGTGAGCGATGACCAACTCTTCTATCTCATGTCACGTGGACTTGGTGAGGATGAAGCAATGGCAATGATCGTTCGTGGATTTATTGAGCCAATTGCTAAGGAGCTTCCAATGGAGTACGCACTGGAGCTCAATCGCTTAATTGAGTTACAAATGGAAGGCGCTGTTGGTTAATGAGTCAATTAACTACAAATTACCTCACGCCAACTGGTCGTGAGGAAGCATGGCGGTTTACGCCATTAAAAAAACTATCTGGAATACATGATTTAGAAGTTTCGGTAGCTGACAATATTTCACTTTTTGCTAAATCAGATTTACCAAAAGGTGTCAGTCTGACAACTCCGAATACATCTGATCATCCACCTGCATACGCTGCAAGTGATATCGTGACAAACAGAGTTCGCAAAGAGGCTAAGAAAACTACATTAATTACGATTGCTGATAACACTGAAATTGCCGAACCAATATTTTTAAAGAGAAAATGTGGGCCAACTGCTGAGGTAAGTCGAGCTGCAATCCAAATAGGAGTAAATAGTAGAGCTACTGTTGTTATTGAAAATAATGGCGCTGGTAAGTTAGGTGAAGAAATTGAAATCTCACTTGCTGCCGGCTCTAGCCTTAATTTTATTACGTTACAGGAGTGGGATTTAAACTCTGTTCACCTTGCCCAGCATCATGCAATTATTGGTAAGGATGCTCAATTTAATTCTTATGTCGTATCAATTGGTGGATCTACAGTTCGTATTAGCCCTACAGTTGAATACACCGGCATGGGAGCTAGTGCTGAAATGTATGGCGTTTATTTTGCAACTGATGAACAACATCTAGAACATCGCATCCATGTGAACCACAGTGTTCCAAACACTAAATCCCGTGTTAACTACAAGGGAGCTCTTGCCGGTAAAGGCGCACACACGGTATGGATTGGTGATGTTTATATTAATAAGGGTGCTGAAGGAACTGACACCTATGAACTAAACCGAAACTTATTGCTTACAGATGGTGCTCGTGCTGACTCTGTTCCAAATTTAGAAATTGAAACCGGCGAGATAGTTGGTGCTGGCCACGCTAGTACTACTGGGCGCTTTGATGATGAACAACTTTTTTACCTACAATCTAGAGGGATTCCAGCAGATATTGCTCGCAGATTAGTAATTCGCGGTTTCTTTGCTGAGATTATAAGTAAGTTAAAGAGTGAAGAGATTGAGGAAAGATTGATGAATCGCATTGAATCTGAATTATCAAGGGTCGGTGAATAATGGCTGAAGTGGCATTTGATTCACTAGTTAGCGGTAAACCGGTAGCTATTGAGGTAGATGGTGTTGCAGTATGCCTAACTCGTGTTGGTAATGAGGTATTTGCAGTTGAAGATACCTGTACACATTCTGAAGCTTCATTATCTGAGGGTGAAGTTAGTGGAACCAAGATCGAGTGTTGGCTACATGGTGCTGAATTTGATCTACGCACCGGCGAAGCACTAACCCCGCCAGCCACATCTCCACTAAAAACATTTAATGTTGAAGTAAACGGCAACCAAGTAGTAGTAACTAACTAAGGAGACAATTATGAGCGTACTAGAGATCAAAAATTTACAAGTTAGCGTTATTACTGAGGCTGGTAATAAAGAAATATTACGCGGAGTGGATTTAACAATTAAGTCAGGTGAAACTCATGCAATTATGGGACCTAATGGTTCTGGAAAATCAACTCTTGCATACTCAATTGCTGGTCATCCTAAGTACTTAATTACTGGTGGTTCAGTAACTCTGGATGGAAATGATGTGTTAGAGATGAGCGTTGATGAGCGAGCAAAGGCTGGATTATTCCTTGCTATGCAGTATCCAGTTGAAGTACCTGGTGTTTCAGTTTCTAACTTTTTGCGAACTGCCGTAACTGCTATCCGAGGTGAAGCTCCTAAAGTTAGAACATGGGTCGGTGAAGTTAAAGAGGCAATGGCTTCTCTAAATATTGATACCGCTTTTTCTGAACGCAATGTAAATGAGGGTTTTTCCGGTGGAGAGAAAAAGCGTCACGAGATTCTGCAAATGGAGTTGCTAAGGCCAAAGATTGCAATTCTTGATGAGACAGATTCCGGTCTTGATGTCGATGCATTACGTATTGTTTCTGAAGGCGTAAATAGAGTAAAAGCTAACTCAGATCTAGGCGTAATGCTGATTACTCACTATACGAGAATTCTTCGATACATAAAGCCTGATTTTGTTCACGTCTTTGCTAATGGAAAAATTGTTGAAGAAGGCGGTCCGGAGTTGGCTGACAAGTTAGAGGAACAGGGTTACGCAGCTTATATAACTGCGTAATAATTGATGAGTGTAGATCTATCTAAACTAAAAAAGGATTTTCCCATCTTTGAACGAAAAGTTCGGGGTGGTAATTCCTTAGTTTATTTAGATAGCGGTGCTACTTCGCAGAAGCCAAATTCAGTCATTGAGGCTGAAAGCAATTTTTATCGCACTGTTAATGCTGCTGTTCATAGAGGTGCGCATTTGCTTGCTGAAGAAGCTTCGCAAGCTTATGAATCGGCTCGGGCTAATGTAGCTAGTTTCATTGGTGCCAAAGATAATGAAATAGTCTTTACCAAAAGTGCTACCGAATCATTAAATGTAATTGCATATGCGCTAGGAAATCCTAACTCGAGGATCAATATTAAATCTGGCGATCATATTGTTGTCACTGAAATGGAACATCATGCAAATTTGATTCCTTGGCAACAGCTTGCAAAGCGAACCGGAGCAGTTTTATCTTGGCTTTCATTCACCAAAGATGGCCGAATTGATTTATCAAATATCGATCAGATTATTACCTCTAAAACAAAGCTAGTTGCCATAACTCATCAATCAAATGTTTTTGGCACAATACTTCCAGTAGAACAAATAAGTAAGGCTGCTAGAGCTGTTGGAGCTCTGGTTGTATTAGATGCCTGTCAATCTGCTCCACATTTTCCAATTGATGTAAAAACTCTCGATGTTGATTTCTTAGTTTTTTCTGGACATAAGGCACTAGGACCAACCGGTATTGGAGTTCTTTGGGGAAAGTATGAGCTGCTTGAAAAATTAGAGCCAGCAATTTACGGTGGATCGATGGTGGATTCGGTAACTATGGAATCAGCTACCTGGACAAGTGCGCCTCGAAAATTTGAAGCTGGGGTACCAAATATGGCACAAGCAGTTGGGCTATCAGCAGCTGTTGATTATTTAAATAATGTTGGCATGGACAATGTGGCTAAGCACGAACATGAACTAACAAAGAATTTATTGGCAGGCCTTGCAAGTATTTCTGGCGTAGATGTTATTGGTCCGTTAGATCTTAAAGATCGTGGGGGAGTTGTTTCATTTACGGTAGATGGGGTTCACCCACATGATGTTGGTCAAGTATTAGATCAATATGGAATTGCGGTAAGAACTGGACATCACTGCGCCTGGCCATTAATGCGTAAATTAAATCTAGTTGGAACTACACGAGCATCTTTTCACATTTATAATAATATTGATGATATCAATCAGCTAATTAGTGGAATTGAAAAAGTGAAGTCATATTTTAAGGTTGCAAAGTAGTGGAGCTAGATTCGCTGTATCAAGAGGTAATTCTCGACCACTACCGCTCACCACACCATAAGGGTCTTTCTGTGGATAAAGACATTCAAGTTCATCACAATAACCCAAGTTGCGGTGATGAAGTCACTTTGAATCTAAAGGTAGTTGACGGAAAAGTTTCCGATATTTCTTGGGATGGCGTAGGTTGTTCGATATCAATTGCAAGCACTTCGGTTATGAGTGATCTTCTTATTGGAAAAACCTATCAAGAGGCAAATGTAATTCTTGAAGCTTTCATGGAATTGATGCAGAGTAAGGGAAAATCTTCAGGCGATGAACTTCTACTAGAAGATGGCGTAGCATTTGCCGGAGTATCGAAGTTCCCAGCAAGAATTAAATGTGCATTACTTGGATGGATGGCTTTTAAAGATGCTGCGACCCAGGTTATGGAGTAGAATATAACTATGACAACAAGTGTTGATGATGTTACTGAGGCAATGAAGGATGTTATCGATCCAGAGCTTGGTATTAATGTGATTGATCTCGGCCTTGTATATGACATGCGAATCGATGAAGGAAATATTGTTACTCTTGATATGACTTTGACCTCTGCAGCATGTCCTTTGCAAGATGTTATTGAAGATCAAACTAGACAGGTGCTTGCCGACATTTCATCAGATGTGAAGATTAACTGGGTATGGCTTCCACCTTGGGGACCAAATAAAATTTCAGATGATGGTCGCGAACAATTACGCTCGATTGGATTTACAGTTTAAGCTTTTCTAAATAACTCGTTACTGTCATCTCATGTCAATGCATGCCTCTTGGATGTCTTTTAGATCTCTAACTGCTGATCAATCTGTCAAGAATCAAAAGTTAAAACCAGGAACCTTCAAGCGGATTGTAGGTTTTGCAGCCCCATACAAGGTATCACTTAGTTTTTTTATGATCACGGTTGTGATTGATGCCTTTTTAATAATTGCAACACCATTGCTTCTAAAACAGCTCATAGATGAAGGTGTTATTCCGGGTAATGGCAGTTTGGTTACCAAACTGGCAGCAGCGGTTGCTTTGATTGCAATTCTTGATGCAATCTTTAGCATGATCGGAAGATGGTTTTCCTCCAGAATTGGTGAAGGGTTGATTTTCGATCTTAGAAAAATGGTCTTCGAGCATGTTCAGAAGCAATCCATCGCATTCTTTACACGCACCCAAACAGGTGCGTTAATTTCTAGGCTTAACTCAGATGTTATTGGTGCTCAGCAAGCTTTTACTTCAACCCTTTCAGGTGTCGTAAGTAATTTGCTAAGTCTTTTTCTTGTAACAATTGCAATGCTTACACTTTCATGGCAGATAACTTTGGCCTCCCTTGCCTTGTTACCAGTTTTTCTATATCCGACCAAATGGGTGGGTCGAAAGCTTCAGCAATACACAAGACAATCATTTGATATCAATGCCCAGATGTCTTCGACAATGACAGAGCGCTTTAATGTTTCAGGAGCTTTATTGGTCTCTTTATATGGTGATGCAAAGGCAGAGAAAGATGAGTTTTCAACAAAAGCTAGGAGAGTCGCAGATATTGGGATTTCAATTGCGATGCTTAACAGAGTTTTCTTTATTGCACTCACATCAGTTGCAGCCATCGCAACCGCTATAGCTTATGGAATTGGTGGGCAGCTTGCGATTAGTGGTGAAATTTCTGTTGGTACCCTGCTTGCTATTGCTGCTCTCTTAGCCAGACTTTATGGACCATTAACAGCGCTATCAAATGTGAGAGTCGATGTAATGAGTGCGCTAGTTTCTTTTGAAAGAGTTTTCGAGGTGCTGGATTTAGAGCCTATGGTTAAGGATTTACCTGATGCAATTGAAATTAGCTCAATACAGCCTGAACTTAAGTTCGATTCAGTTAAATTTGCATATCCAAACGCTCAACAGATCTCATTAGCATCTTTAGAATCTGTCGCTAAGCCAGAAATAATGGATAGCGGTGAAGTTTTAAAGGGTATTTCATTTCTAGCACATCCAGGAACTCTAACTGGAATTGTTGGACCATCGGGTGCTGGAAAAAGCACAATAAGTTCACTAATTCCAAGACTATACGATGTTACTGAAGGTTCTATTTTTATTGATGGAGTTGATATAAGAAAGTACAGTATGAAATCACTTCGAAGTATTATTGGTGTGGTAACACAAGATTCACATATGTTTCATGACTCTATTTTGAATAATCTGAAATATGCAAACCCTTATGCAAATGACTCTGAGATTGAGCAAGCTTGCCGTGCTGCACGAATATGGGAATTTATTCAAACTCTCCCGAATGGCCTAGATACCATAGTAGGCGAGAGAGGGCACAGATTATCTGGCGG
>Ga0192647_102542_pt1 | contig 11294 bp, 9 predicted proteins | sample LauGreFa1BDMLBSN_2_FD_133046 | JGI IMG/M metagenome (GOLD analysis project Ga0192647, IMG submission 133046) | Freshwater lake microbial communities from Lake Michigan, USA - Fa13.BD.MLB.SN - reassembly | ecosystem: Environmental > Aquatic > Freshwater > Lake | place: Lake Michigan, USA...
ACCGGTAATAAAGAAGCATATCAATATCTTCCAAGAACTGCCGCTCAGTTTCCTTGTCGTGAAGAGTTTCTAACTCTCATGAGAAATACAGGAATGTATAGTGAAGCATCATATCAAGAATTGACATTCGGAATAGCATTCTTGTACAAAGGAGTTGTGCGATGAAATTCATCATGCTTATCATCTTGGCATTTGGAATATATTCATGTTCAGAAGAAAGGACTTATCTCGGAAAAGAACCGGTGTATTTGGGTGAGCCATTAACTGTAAAGGAATTACTAAGCAAAAAACTTTTGAACTCAACTGTTCAAGTTTCAGGTAAAATATATAATGTATGCAAGACAGAAGGATGTTGGTTTGTAATCAAGCAGGATCAAACATCTTTACGATGCACATTCGAAAGTCCTGCAATATTCATGGATACCTTGAATCTTCATACAATAATGAAGGTAGAAGGAAAGCTCACAGAAGAAATCATTGATGAAGAAACATCGGTGATGTATGCAGAGCAAGCAGGCGAAGACAAGCCAATCATGGAAGGAAGTAAAAAAAGAGTCCCTGTTTTCGTGGTATCAACAATATTGCTCAAGCAATGAAGTACAAAAGATTTAATCTCATCGTAGTTACCTTATTCGCCGTATTACTCTTGCAATCATGTGAAAGATTGAAGAAAAAAATGGAAAATAGAGAAAGAAGGCTCGAATACTTTCAACATACAATTGATTCAGCAAGAAAGGAACAAGGGAAGAATCAAGACAGTATCAGAAAGCAATTCAAAAAGTAAAATACATTGATTTATACTCAGAAAACAAATGCTTTACCTTGTTTCTTTGATATTTGCCGGTGGAAGTGATTGGTAATTCTTCCGCGAATATTATGCATTTGGGTGACTTTGATAATGGAAGATGTTCACGACAAAATGACAAAATATCTTCAGGGTTCACATTTTCGTTTTCCGGAATGACAAGGGCGCCAACTTCTTCACCATAGACATCATGTTCAAATCCAACGCAGATACCGGCTCTAACTCCCGGCGCTCTACTTAAAACTTCGTCGATTTCCAATGGCGCAAGATTCACGCCACCTCTGATAATCAATTCTTTCAGTCTTCCTGTGATAAAGAAGTATGGTTGATCATTTGGACCTTTCATCCAAAAACCTTCATCTCCGGATCTGAACCAACCATATTTAAATGTTTCTTCATTTGCTTTTTCATTGTGCAAATATTCTTTCATTACATTTGATCCACGAATGACAATTTCACCTCTTGATAATTCAGGGAGTGAATTGCCGGACATATCATGAATAGACATTTCATTCGATGGAATAGGTGTTCCTATGCTGGGAAAGCCATATGAAACAAGCATTGTTTTATGAAGAGTATCCGAAAGTTCAAGTGGAAGAAAACAAGAATAGCATGTGGTTTCACTCAAACCATATCCATGAAGAACTTTGATGGAAAAGCGCTCTTCAAAAGATTGTACAAGCTCACAAGTAAGCGGTCCGGCACCACAAATTATATGAGAGAGGATTTCAGGTTTTATAAACTCTTTGTCTTGATAATACTTTAAGAGATATGATAAAAGTGTTGGTACTACTGAAACAACGGATACTTTTTCTGAATCAATGATAGAAAAGAAATTTTCTGTTGAAAATTTACGATTCAAGACAATTGAGGCACCAACCATCAATGGTGTAACATGAGTTACCACAATTCCATTTACATGATGAATTGGCAATACACACATCATTGTATTATGTTCTTGAATATTGTTCCATTTCGCAATGCAATCTGCATCAACCATCAGGTTCTGTTGATCAAGTACAACAGCTTTGGGAATTCCAGTTGTACCACTGGTATACACGATCAATGCTTCATGATCGAGCATGAGATGCTTAGGGGAGAAGGCAATTGGTTCAAAAGAATAAATTATTTGTGCATAGAGTTGATGTCCGTCATTGTCGGTATCAACTTCTTGAATCAAAACTTGATTGGGATCCACGAGAGGGGCTATTCTAAAGAGATATTCTGATCGACATAGCAATAGTTTGCAACCGGAATCACGAATGATGAATGTTAATCTCTGATCATCTTCACCCATATTAAGTGGGACAACACTAAGTCCAAGATACCATGCGGCACAATATTGAATGATTGTATCAGGATGATTATGTGCTGCAACTGCAATCCTATCTCCTTTCTGTAATCCAATTGAAACGTAATATGAAGAAGTTTTTCTAATGACATCAATGAATTCATGGTATGTGAACATTGATGTTTTCTCTTGACCGACATAGTAATGTAGGAATGTCTTTTCTCTTGATTGCTTTGTATAGTGATCAAGAAATAAATCATGAAAAGATTGATATCGCGGAAGAAGAATTCCATTAGACGTGGAACGAGCATGATTAATGCGATCTTCAAGAGTATTCATGGACATTATTCTTTATTTCCTAGTAATTTCATTTGAATGAAAGATAGCAATCCTATGATTGCAAACAGTACATAAGCTAGTGCAGCACCATATCCCATTGCATCTGTTTTTTCAAATGCATTTGAGAATATGAGATAAACAACAGTTATCGTGGAATTCAAAGGTCCACCCTTTGTCATTGTATACATCTCAACGAATATCTGCAATGACTTAATGGTTGAAATCACCATCACAAATAAGAGTGTTGGTTTCATCAATGGAAGGGTAATGCGATAGAACATTTGCCAAGCATTCGCGCCTTGCAATTGCGCAGATTCATAGATGTCTTTTGGAATTGATTGCAAACCGGCCAAGAATAACATCATGAAATAACCGGTAGAAAGCCAAACATCCATGAGCATAACTGAGAGTAGTGCAGTTGAAGTTTCTAAGAGAAAGCCTTTATCGCTTTGAGGTAATCCAATCATTCCTGCAAGAGCATTGATATATCCATCCTTTGCATAGAGATTCGTGAATATGAGTGTTATCACTATGATTGAAGTCACAGAAGGCAGAAATAATCCTGCACGATAGAAACCCGGATATCTTGCCAATTTCGAATGGAGTAAAATGGCTAGAATCAATGCACAAGCTGTTGAAAGAGGAACAGCGCCGAATGCATAGATGATTGTATTTGAAAGTGCTTTCCAAAACAAAGGATCAATGCCTATCGTAGCATAGTTATCAAAACCAATGAATTCTGATGTATTTCCAAGTGCTCTATAGCGAGTGAAACTCATGTACAAAGCATAGAATAAAGGATATATCCAAAACACTCCGAGTTTAATAATCCACGGAGTGAGAAATCCAAAAGCTATATGTGACTTTTTTGTATTCATAAAAGAAAGGGATACCGAAGTATCCCTTAAGTTTTATCATGGTTGAACGATAAATGTACCGGTCTTGATTTCGGCATCACCAATCATTTTGAACATATACATTCCTGCAGGTAAACCTGATGGTATAATTGCTGAATGTAATGAACCTTGAAGAGTGAGTGTTTCTAAAGTATGCAATTCCTGACCTGAGAGATTCATGATCTTGAGAATTGGTTTATTTACTGTATTAATCTCACACTGTATAAGTGCTGTCGTGCGCACCGGATGTGGTGTAATGTCAAACTGTCCTGAAATAGCATCTTCTTCAATCGATACTGAACCCAATGCAATATCTGCATTTGTTCTTGGAACAAGTTTATAATTACCGAATGAGAAAAACATGATGCCGGTAAGATTTTTCATTCCGGTGCCTCGTGCCAAGACAGTTTTTCCTGTTGATGATGAAGAACCATATGTCGATGATCCATCATCAGTTTCTACGCGCATTTTGGAGAGTGATTCCGTTGCTGAATTATACAAATTTGCATCCACAACATTGAATTCACCGAAATTGGAAGCTCCATCGGCATTTGAATCAGTTACAATAACATTCTGCAAAGTGACAAGCATACTTTCCCATTGTTCAGCGGAATTTGTTCCTTGTGATTTTCTGGCAAAGTCTGTGGTTGAAACAAGTACAGGCGCAAATGCATCACCATCTGTTGAAATAAGTTGTGTTTCTTGCGCATTTACTGAATCTATGGATGTTACACCGAAGTTTTCACGAATGATACCGGTAACCTTAACTTTGGCTCCTCTTGGAAAAGCACGAACAACGCTTGATGGAGATGTAGTGCGGACAAATAGACCTGAATAAGGAGTAATTGCATCTTGTACATATACTCTTGGTGCATTTACGGCTTCATTGGGAATATCAGATGCAGATGCTGTAACAGTTCCAGTGATAGAAATGGAATATCCTTCATAGACTGATCCACCATTTGCCTGAAGTTTTTCTCTGATATCTGCAATCTTTGGAGCGCGATCAAGAATTCGATAATAATAGCCGGTAGTATCTCCCAAAGGTGATTTTAGAGAAAGACCGGATTCATCATTGACTCTGACAGACCATTTTGCCAAAGCAGTTCCATTTTGAATAGCTGCAAATGTTGGAATTGTTGCTGTCCACAATGTATCATTCACTTTTTGGGCATTTGCTGAATCTAATGCAGATCCATCAAAAGAATAATAGGCTTTAACGGATGTGACAGGCAAAGCACCTTGTTTAATACCAATTGCAATAGGCACAGTTTCACTAGAGGCCGGAAATGCTTTTGCTCTCGTAGAACGAATGCTTGTTATGACAGGAGGCGCAGAACCCATGTCCAGTTCAAGATCCTCGGGCATGCCGGGTGAAATCATGAAGGGAACAGGTTGGCCGGCAATATTATTTGTTGAGATATACCCACGAATCTTTTTGATCTTCGTGCCTTCAGTCGGTGCGGTATATGTTCCAAGTTGTACTGCATCAGTTCTATAATGATTGGATTGATCTCTTAGATAAATCTCATTTCCATCTGCATCGGAAAGAATAACGGTACTTCTTTGATTCGTGCCTTTTACTAAACTTGATACGATCAAATTTGAAAATTCAACTTTCATTCCCACATATTTACCACCGGTAGCAACATTATAAGTAGCTGCAGTCACCTTTCCAGAATTAAAGTTTGAAACCAAAACAGCAGGTGGCGCTGGAAGTGTGATTTCATCATCAATGAATTCAACTATACCGGTTGAAAGAACTTCTCCTTGAGTTGTTCCTAATTTATTGTTAACTGGAAATGCAGTAACTCTAATTGCTACTTCAATCAATTGTCCTTTTTTCAATCGAACAAAATTTGAAGCAACATTGGAAGTATCACATAAAATTGGCATTCCGGCAAATTCAATGGCATTTTGATCTTGGAGATAAATCGCATAATTCCGATTGCCGGCAATCATTATTTTTCTTGTATCATCAGGAAAATTCACAACCGGTGGAATGGAAACCACTCCACGAACAATGATAGTATCACCAACTGTGGGAGAATTCAATGAACCGGCTGAAAGTGAATCAGCAGGTATATTCATGATCTCCATGATGGTCTTCTTGGGATAATTCTGTGCTTGAGAATTGATTGACATCAAGGCCAGAATTGAACAAACTAGTAAGACATGTTTCATAACAAACCTTAATTATTTAATGATGAGAAATTTGCCTGTTTTTATTGAACCATTACTTTCATCTTTCACTTGAACCACATACATTCCAGATGCAAGGCTTGATCCTTGTCTGATATCAAATCCCAGGCATGTATTCCACCGGCGAATTGTATGTCTGATGTATTGACATTCCCGGTCTGCAAAAACCAGTCAATGTTTTGTCCATGCGAACTCCCTTGTTCATGGAATAGAGTTCGTACTTTGTCACCGGAAAGAGTATAGATTGAAATCGTAGCTTTTTGTGGAAGATTATAGAAATACAATTTTCTACCTCTTTCCAAATTGGCTTTTGCATCCCAAGATGCTGAAACTGAATATGGATTTGGAAAGATACCAATTTCAGTTGCTGTATCAGCTTGATTGGAAGTCGTCCCCGGAATGATTGTTTTTTCATTTGCCAATAGACTGGACTCAAGAGAAGGTAAACCTGCTTCTGCATCACCATCACTGAAGGCAGTCAGAGTTATTGAATATTGCCATCCATTGAGCAAGTCATTCATTGGATACATATAGTGATATCCTACTGAATCCCCGTCGAAATATATAGTGCTAGGATTACCTTGTTTATCCTTGATGCGTATTTCATCAAAACCATTATCGAAGAACAATGCATTTTGTGGTTTATCATATGAAGCCAACATTGTCCAATCATTTGTTGATTGTGAAAAATCTTCAGGATTGGTTCTATAAATTCTATACCCCTCAAAATTCTTTTTATTGGTCAATAGATCTTTTGCATTCTCCGCATTATCAGACCAATAAAGAATCGCTTGTCTATCTTTTACTTCAATGCGCATTTTGGGAGATGGAGGAGGCGAGGGAAGTATATATCGTACAATTGAGCCATCGCCTTTGAGATCAATTTCATTTGTGTCAAGTATATTGTTGCCATTCACATCAGTTCCATTATATGCTCTTTGGGCCCAACCGGCATTATTGATGAAGATTGATCTTGTTTCATCATCATTCCTTTCAGGACTTCCCGGTTTCTTAGCACATATCACAGCAAATGTGACATTCACGGAATCTCCGGGATTAATTCTGGAAAATGGGCCAACAGACAGTAATTGGGAACGATTTCCGGCTTTTGAAATAAGTTTGTCAGCATCAGACATCGTGACTTGATTCAAAAAAGTTGAAGTCAAGCGACGATATTTTTCAATATCATTTTGTGGTGATTGCAACCATTCATCACCTCTGGTATCTTGAAATGCCCACACATTATAATGCGTGTTCTTTTGTATTGGATCTGTACCAAGCAGTCGAATACCCGCATAATTGTCTGCTAAACCATTATCACCAGAAATATCCCATTCATACATCATGCGCATGGAATCAATCAATGCATTTCCACCTGCACGATAAAAATCACCACCTCGAGGCGCTCTGATCGATGTATTTCGTATGACCAGATCTGTCCAAAAACCAATATATGCACTATCAATCGGTGTCTTAGAGACATTCTTTACGGAATAAGTCAATAGCACGAAATAATCTGCAAAAGGATAATTCCAAGCATATGATTGAAACTTGACTTCAATACCCAAAGGATAATCATGTCCGGGAATCTTTTGATTCAATTCGGGGACAAATAGGTTGGTATCCGTGAAGACTGTTACATAATCCCTGTGACTGATGGCCTTGGGAGTAAAAAACAAATCATTTGGAAGCGATGAACTCTGAATGAGATAATTGCTATCGATATTTGTGAATTCAAAACCTTGAGAAACATTCAATACAGATGATACATCAATCGCAGCTGTTGAAACTGCTGTAACCTTATTTCCGCCAAAATCTTTGATCCCTCCAACCCATAAACCTCCCAAGAACATATGTTCAATGCCACTTCCACGAGGATATTCACATGATGGAATACGAGGCCAGCCGGCAAAACCGGTACCAATAGTACCAAAACTGCTGATTGACAAGCGAATATTACCTACATCGGTAATCATTCTTTGCTCACCCGAGCCAGCAATCAAGTAGATCGGGAATAATAAGCTGATTATGATAAGGAGAATCTGTTTCATGATTGTATTTGAATTTGGGAACTCAAAAATACTGAATTGACATTATGTATAACCGTAATTATTGCCAATTGAAAGGAAGAATTCTTTAATTCCGCTCAAACATGGAAGCCAATATGGCATGGCATTGACCATTGACCGTAATCATAAGAAAACGCCATGTTAGTTATTTGGTCACACTAAGGAATTTTGGTATTTTTACGACAATATTATTCACGAATCAACAAAGTATCGCCATGATACCATTAACCGCAACTTCGACGCTTGAAAGAGTACATACAGTTCGACAAAACAAGATCATGAAGGAATTGATGGACAAGGACACCACAGTGATGTTCGAAGATCCATTGGATAATGAGATGATTTTGAATATGGGACCTCAGCATCCTGCCACGCATGGTGTATTGCGCGTTCTTTTGCGCCTTGACGGTGAAACAATCGTGAAGTGTATTCCAGAACTTGGCTATCTTCATCGGGGATATGAGAAATTAGCAGAAGCAATGACATATCATGAATTCATTCCTCATACAGATCGATTGGATTATATGTCTCCCATGTCAAACAATATGGGAATTGCTTATGCAATTGAAAGAGCGATAGGCATTGAGGCTCCTGAAAGAGCACAATGGATTCGTGTTCTCTTGACTGAAATGGCTAGAATTAGTTCCCATCTCATGGCTATGGGAGCCACATGTATGGATGTTGGAGCTTTGACATTATTCCTCTGGACATTCACCGAAAGAGAGAAACTCTATGATATCTTCGAGCTTATTTGTGGTGCTCGATTTACGACCAGTTTCTCAAGAATTGGTGGAATAGCAAATGATATTTCTCCGGATGTTTTGAAAATGATCCGTGATTGGGTAAATCAATTCCCAGATCGTTTGAAAGAATCAGAAGGACTTGTCAATCGTAATAGAATTTTTATCGAACGATTGGCCGGCGTCGGTTATATGCCTGCTGACAAAGCAATTCAACTCGGTTTGACAGGCCCATGTTTGCGTGGATCGGGAATTAACCATGATCTTCGTCGCGATATGCCTTATTGGGTATATGATCAATTAGATTTTGATGTGATCACTCATAATGATTGCGATACTTGGGCTCGATATATTGTTCGCGTGCAAGAGATGAAAGAATCTGTCAAAATCATTCATCAAGTGTTGGACAAATTGCCGAAAGGTCCTGTTTTGGCTGATGATCCCAAACATGTGCTTCCTCAAAAAGCTCATATCTACACCAAAATGGAAGAATTGATCAATGATTTCATGTTGATTAATTTTGGTGCAATGCCTCCTGTCGGTGAAACATATACTGCAATTGAAGGACCCAAGGGCGAATTAGGCTTCTTTATTGTTTCTGATGGCACCGGTCATCCCTGGAAATTGAAAATTCGCTCTCCCTCTTCTTCAAATCTTCAAGGACTAAAATTTATGTCCGAAGGTTCAATGGTTTCTGACATTGTTGCCATCATTGGTTCCGTAGATCCCGTAATGGGAGAGGCAGACAAATAAGTCGTTGACAATTAAGATATATCCGAAAGGGCAGGCACTAGGTCTGCCTTTTTCATATGCATCGAGTTTATCATGAATATTGCTTGTATTATACCGGCTGCCGGCAAAGGATCACGCTTTGGAAATGACATTCCAAAGCAATTCCTTAAAATCAATGATATCATGATTATCGAATATGCCATCCGCTCATTGATTGATGGATTGATAACATGTGGCGATCATGTTATAACACTTGTCATAGCTTGTGATCCGGAAAGAATGCTTGAGTTACAGGATATTTGCAAACAGTATCTTCCATTGTCATCCTTTGAATTTGTGGAAGGTGGTAGAGAGAGAAAAGATTCAATCAGCAATGCAATGCAATCACTCTTGGCCATGAAATCCGATAAACTCATTATTCATGATGCTGCTAGGCCATTCATTCCGAAAGCAGTATTACAAGAATTGGTGAAAGCAAGCGCAGATCATGTTTGTGTCATTCCTACATTACCTGTTTCTGATACATTGAAAAAAGTCTCAGATGATGTAGTTGAGAAAACTTGTGATCGTAAGCAATTCATGTTGGCTCAGACACCTCAAATCGTTGACACAAGCATATATGCTAATGCAATACAATCGATTAGCGATGCCATGTTTACTGATGATGCATCAATTATGGAATATGCGGGATTTGATGTTTTTTGCATCAATGGACATGAGATGATGCGCAAAATCACATATCCATATGATTTGATTCTTTCCGAACTTCATGCCTTTATGTATGAACATGAAAATGGAGTTTAATGTGAATATTGCAATCATAGGTGGTAATAGTAAAATTGCATCAGCAATCATAGACTTGCTTATCAAAGAAACAACATGGAAATTATATGTTTATTCCATGACGCTCGATCAAGTTTCCACGGATAGAATTCAGTATAAATCAATACCATATACAGAGCTAAAGCTTTGGAAAGATGAGTTTCTTTCCGTAAGACCTGATTACATAATCAATACTGCGGCAATGACCAATGTTGATGCATGCGAAGAAAAAAAACAGGAAGCATGGGTTGCCAATGCAATTTTTGCCGAACAATTATCGAGAATAGCATTGATCATTGAAGCTCATCTCATTCATTTTTCAACAGATTATGTTTTTGATGGAGTTAAAGGACCATATTCTGAACATGATCAACCAAGACCAATTTCTTATTATGGCAAATCCAAATTGGCAGGTGAAAATGCTGTTTTGAAATCTCATGCCAAGAATACGGTGATAAGAACAAATGTTGTCTATGGCTTGACTAGTGACAAACAACAGGATTTTGTCAAGTGGGTATTAGATTCTGCAGATGCTGAAAAACAGATGAATATAGTTGATGATCAATATTCAAATCCAACATTAACCGATGATTTGGCTTTGGCAGTGAAGAGAATCATCGAAAAAAAGAGATGTGGGATTTATCATATCGGTGGTAATACACAATGCAATCGACTTGAATTTGCATTGGAGATAGCAAAGATTTTTCATCTGGATGAATCATTGTTTATACCAATAAAGACAAAAGACCTACATCAGCCGGCACAAAGACCGCTGATAAGTGGATTGATCAATTTGAAAGCACATACAGATCTGGGAATATCTTTCAGTACAATTACTGAAGGCCTGGTCAGACTAAGACATCAGATGCATGTACAAAAACAAGAGTAATTTATGAAAATCATGATTTGTGGATCCGGTACGATGGGAAGAGGCATTGCCCTTGTGTCCATTTTGTCCGGACATTCAGCCATACTATTTGATAAAAATCAAGAAGCCCTCAATCAAGCGAAAGCTTTCATTGATGCACAATTGAAAAAATCACTTGAGAAAGGAAACATAAAAAAAGAACAATTTGATGATTACTCCAATCAGTGTGTATTTACCGGTGAATTAAGCGAACAAGTGTCACGTGCTGATATTGTCATTGAAGCAATCATTGAATCACTTGAAATCAAAGAAGCACTTTTTGCATCTATTGAAGAATCGGGTTTAAGAGAAGATGCAATATTGGCCACTAATACATCTTCATTGTCTGTGAACATTCTTTCAAAAAACAGAAAATACCCACATAATTTTATTGGTTTGCACTTTTTCAATCCGGCGCATATCATGAAATTGGTTGAGATCATTAGAACTCCCATTACGAAAGAAGAAGTATTACATACCGCATTAGAGTT
>Ga0192647_102543_pt1 | contig 11289 bp, 8 predicted proteins | sample LauGreFa1BDMLBSN_2_FD_133046 | JGI IMG/M metagenome (GOLD analysis project Ga0192647, IMG submission 133046) | Freshwater lake microbial communities from Lake Michigan, USA - Fa13.BD.MLB.SN - reassembly | ecosystem: Environmental > Aquatic > Freshwater > Lake | place: Lake Michigan, USA...
CAGATACTAGCTGGATTGCTTCGCTCCCGCTCGCAATGACGGGACCCGGTTTGTCATCGCGAACCAAGGTGAAGCGATCCAGTTGATGTTTGGTTGTTCTCGCCTCTGCTCGCAAACCCTATTGCTCGCCCTTCGCCACTCTTTAGCTGGATTGCTTCGCTCTCGCTCGCAATGACGGGACCCGGTTTGTCATCGCGAGCTTGCGAAGCGATCCAGTTGATGTCTGGTTGTTTTCGCGACTGCACGACACGTGTATTGAACCAACCTGCTCGCCTCTCGCCACTCTTTAGCTGGATTGCTTCGCTCGCGCTCGCAATGACGGTTATGATTGAGTATCTTTTCGTTCCGATGCCTTCCACAATCCTGCCAGTCCGGTTATGGAGTTGGCGTGCGCGCTTTGCGTGATTCCCTCCAAATTTGTGTGTCCATGTCTGAACTTTCTTCCAACGCCTATGGGCTGCTGAAAAGCGTGTTCGGGTATGAGCGGTTTCGGCCCGGTCAGGAGGAGGTGATTGCGGCGGTGCTCGGGGGCGGGCCGGTGCTGGCGGTGATGCCGACGGGTAGCGGCAAATCCATGTGTTACCAATTGCCTGCTTTGCTTGACGGGGGGCTCACTGTTGTTGTCTCGCCTTTGATTGCGTTGATGCGTGATCAGGTGCAGCAATTGTCGAGTTTGGGGGTGCGTGCAGGATCGCTCAATTCGTCGAATACGGCGCAGGAGACGGACGCCGTGTGGGCGGCGCTGCGGGAGGGAGATCTTCGGCTGTTGTTTGTGTCGCCCGAGCGGTTGGCGATGGACGGGTTGCATCAGGCTTTAGCGCGTGCAGGCGTGAAGCGCGTGGCGATTGACGAGGCGCATTGCGTCTCGGAATGGGGGCATGATTTCCGGCCGGAATACCGCCAGATCCGCACCGCGGTGGAGGCTTTGGGCAATGTGCAGGTGATTGCGTTTACCGCAACGGCTGACCGGAACACGCGGAGCGACATTGCGGGGCGGTTGTTCGACCGACCGCCGCACATTTTCGTGCATAGCTTTGACCGGCCAAATCTCGATTTGCGGTTCGAGCCGAAAGACCAGCCGCGCCGCCAGATCGAGGCGTTTTTGAAAAGTCATCGCGAGCAGAGCGGGATTATCTATTGCGCATCGCGCGACAGAACCGAGAAAATGGCGGCGTGGCTGACGGAGAGCGGCACGGAGGCAGTGGCCTACCATGCCGGGATGGATGCGGGGCAGCGCGCGCGGAACCAGGACCGGTTTTTGCAGGAAGACGGCATTGTGGTGGCGGCGACCATCGCGTTCGGCATGGGGATCAACAAGCCCGATGTGCGGTTTGTGGTGCATGCGGACATGCCGGGCAGTGTGGAGGCGTATTATCAGGAAATCGGGCGCGCGGGGCGGGATGGCCTGCCTGCTGCAACGCTGACGCTTTATGGTGTTGACGACATGGCGTTGCGCCGCCGCCAGATTGCGGAAAAGTCGATCAACGAGGAGCGTCGCCGGATCGAGAATGCGCGCTTCGGGCGGTTGGCGATGCTCTGCGAAGCGGCATCGTGCCGGCGGCAAGTGCTGCTCTCGTATTTTGACGAGCAGGCGCCGCCCTGCGGGCGCTGTGATATTTGCCGGGGCGATGTGGCGCTTTATGACGGCACGGTGGATGCGCAAAAGGCGCTCTCGGCGGTGTACCGGACGGGGCAACGCTTCGGCGCGGCGTATCTCACCGATATTCTGACGGGCACCGAGAGCGAGAGCGTGATGCGCAACGGGCACGGGAGTGTGAAAACTTTCGGCGTCGGGGCGGATAAACCGCGTGTCGTCTGGGGCGGGATTATCCGCCAGCTTTTCGCCGCCGATGCGCTGGAAAGTGCGAGCGAGGAGCATGGCGGGTTCAAGCTGACCGAGAAGGGCGAGGCGATCCTGCTCGGCAAGGAGGCGATCCAGCTGCGGGATATTCCGGTGAAAGCACCGAAGCCGCCGCGCTCCAAGGCGGGCAAGGGGCAGGAGGCGCCCGAGGGGCTGGACGAGGACGAGGCCAGACTGTTTGCAGCGCTGAGGCGCAAAAGGCTGGAGCTGGCGCGCGAGGAAGGTGTTGCGGCGTACGTCGTGTTTGCCGACCGCACATTGATTGAACTTGCACGCGAGCGGCCCATGTCGCTGCGCGAGATGGCGGGGATTTACGGCATCGGTACGGCGAAGTTGGAGCGCTTTGGCGAGGCGTTTCTGGAAATTTTATTGGCGGAGTGAGGGAGGCGCAATCTTTTCTAGCCTTGCTCCTTCTCCTCCGGTATAAAGCCGCCTTCGCCAGATAAGCCTTACGGTCAGCGTGGGCAGGCGTTGAGTGGAGCGATAAGATGACCGAGCGTTGGAACCCGTCGAGCTGGAGATCAAAACCTGTTCAGCAGGTGCCTGCGTTTCCGGATGCTGCAGCTCTCAATGCCGTCGAGGCGCAATTGGCCGGGTTTCCGCCGCTGGTTTTTGCAGGCGAGGCGCGGAAGCTGAAGCGCGCTCTGGGCAAGGTTGCCAATGGCGATGCGTTTTTGCTGCAGGGCGGCGATTGCGCCGAGAGCTTTGCCGAGCATTCGGCTGACAATATCCGCGATTTTTTCCGGCTGTTTTTGCAGATGGCCGTTGTGCTGACATTTGCAGGCTCTTCGCCCGTGGTGAAGGTGGGCCGCGTTGCGGGGCAGTTTGCCAAGCCGCGCTCCTCGCCGAACGAGAAAATCGGCGATGTGGAATTGCCGTCCTATCGCGGGGATGTGGTCAACGGGATTGAATTCACCTCCGCGGCGCGTATCCCCGATCCAGAGCGGCAGATCATGGCGTATCGGCAATCGGCGGCGACGCTGAACCTGATCCGCGCTTTTGCCAATGGCGGCTATGCCAATTTGGAGAACGCGCATCGCTGGATGTTGGGCTTCGTGAAGGACAGCCCGCAATCCGAACAGTATCGTGAAATTTCCGACCGGATTACCGAAGCGCTCGACTTTATGCGGGCAATCGGTCTTGACCCAGAGGCGCATCCGGAAATGCGGACGACGGATTTCTACACGTCGCACGAGGCGTTGTTGCTGGGCTATGAGCAGGCAATGACGCGGGTCGATTCGACGACGGGCGACTGGTACGCGACGTCGGGCCATATGATCTGGATCGGCGACCGGACACGGCAGCTTGATCATGCGCATGTGGAATATTTCCGCGGGATCAAGAACCCGATCGGGCTGAAATGCGGCCCGTCTCTGGCGCCCGACGAATTGCTGAAGCTGATCGATGTGCTCAACCCCGAGAACGAGCCGGGCCGTTTGACGCTGATTGCGCGGTTTGGCGCCGAAAAGGCGCTGGAGCATTTGCCGGGCCTCGTGCGGGCGGTGAAGCGCGAGGGGCGTTCGGTTGTCTGGTCGTGTGATCCGATGCATGGCAATACGGTGAAAGCGGCATCCGGCTACAAGACGCGGCCGTTTGATATGATCCTGTCGGAGGTGAAGACCTTCTTCGGGGTGCATCAGGCCGAGGGCACCTATGCGGGCGGCATTCATCTGGAAATGACGGGCAAGAATGTGACCGAATGCACGGGCGGCGCGCGTGCCGTGCTCGATTCCGAATTGCAGGACCGGTATCACACGCATTGCGACCCGCGGCTCAATGCCGAGCAGGCGTTGGAGATGGCGTTCCTTGTGGCGGAACTTCTGAAGAGGGAACGTCTCGCCAAGGGACGTCCGGCAGTCGAGGCGGCGGAGTAATTCAGGCCGCATTGCTGCAAGCGCGTGTTTGCGGCGGTGCAGTTGGCTTTTCCGCGAAGACACGCCATCTGTCGGATGAGTGATCTCAGGAGAGCCGCAGATGAAACCGTTATTCGTGTCGCACGGCGCACCCAATCTGGTGTTGCATAATTCGGAAGCGCGGGCGTTTTTGTCCAAAATGGGCGAGGCGCTTGAGGCACCGCGCGCGATTTTGATGGTCACCGCGCATTTCGAGACGGACAGGCCGACGCTGACGACGAATACCAAGCCGCCCATGATCTATGATTTCGGCGGGTTCGAGCCGGAATTGCGCGAGATCGTTTACGGGGCGCCGGGTTCTCCCGCGGTTGCGGCTGAGGCGTTCGCGCTTTTGACCGAAGCCGGATTTGAGCCGCAGATGGACGCGACGCGCGGCTATGACCATGGTACATGGGTGCCGTTATCGCTGATGCGGCCGCAGGCGGACATTCCCGTGGTGCAGCTTTCCGTGCAGCCGGACAAGGGTGCTGCGTATCACTTCAAACTCGGGCAGGCGTTGAAGCCGCTCGCGGAAGCCGGTGTGCTGATCATCGGGTCGGGGGCTGCGACGCATAATCTGCATGAGTTTTTCAAAGGGCAGTACCGGATCGATTCGCCCGTGCCTGACTGGGTGAAGAGTTTCGGCGACTGGCTCGATGCGCGGATCGAGGCGGGGGATACCGAGGTGCTGGTGGCGTATCGCACCGGGGCGCCAAATGGTGCGCGGAACCATCCGACGGAAGAACATTTGCTGCCACTTTTCGTGGCGATGGGCGCCGCAGGCGCGGGTGCGGGGGGGATGCGGATCCATACGAGCCAGCAATATGGCGTGTTGATGATGGATTGTTACCGGTTCGGGTGAGGGGGGTTGCGGAATTTTTGTCAAATTCCTGCAACCGGATTGCCGTTGATCTTCGGGCGCGCTAAAGCGTGCCTATGACAGTTCCGGTTTCAAAACTCCGCCTCGCGCTCGCCCAGATCAATCCGACACTCGGCGATGTTGACGGCAATCTTGCAAAGGCGCGCGCGGCGCGGGCCGAGGCTGCGCGGCATTCTGCCGATGTGGTGATGTTCTCCGAGCTTTTTCTGGCGGGATATCCGCCGGAGGATCTGGTGTTGAAGCCGGCATTTCAGGATGCGTGCCGGATTGCGTGCGAGGCTTTGGCGCGCGAGACGGCGGATGGCGGACCTGCGGTGCTGATCGGGTTGCCATGGGCGGAAAACGGCCTTGTTTATAATGCGTTCGTGCTGCTGGATGCCGGGCGGATCGAGGCTGTGAGGTTCAAGGTCGATCTGCCGAATTACTCTGTTTTCGACGAGAAGCGCGTGTTTGCAGCGGGCCCGATGCCCGGCCCGATCATGGTGCGCGGGGTGAGGGTCGGGGTGCCGATTTGCGAGGATATTTGGGGGCCGGACGTCGTCGAATGCCTGATGGAGACGGGGGCGGAGCTTTTGTTTGTGCCGAATGGCTCGCCCTATTTGCGCAACAAGGCGGATATCAGGCTGAATATTGCGGTGTCGCGGGTGACCGAGAGCGGGTTGCCGCTGGTGTATCTGAACCAGCTCGGCGGGCAGGATGAATTGGTGTTTGACGGGGCCTCGTTCGTACTGAATGCGAATGCGGCGCTGGCGTGCCAGCTGCCGGCCTTTGTCGAGACGGTCGAGATTGTTGACTGGAGCAAAGGCCCTGCGGGGTGGGAATGCGCGCGCGGGACGATGGCGTTGATCGAGGAACATGATAAAGCGGATTATGCCGCGTGTGTGCTCGGATTGCGGGATTATATCGAGAAGAACCGGTTTCCGGGGGTTGTGCTTGGATTGTCGGGCGGGATCGACTCGGCTTTGTGCGCGGCGATGGCGGTGGATGCGATTGGCGCGGACCGGGTTCATGCGGTGATGCTGCCGTTCCGGTTCACATCGTCGGAAAGTTTTGAAGATGCGGCGGCCTGTGCGAAGGCGCTCGGGATCCGCTATGACACATTGCCGATTGCGGAAGCCGTCGAGGGGTTCGAGGCCTTGCTCAAGCCAGTGTTTGAGGGGCGGGCGCGGGATATTACGGAAGAAAATTTGCAAAGCCGGGCGCGCGGCACGATCCTGATGGCGATTTCCAACAAATTCGGGCCGATGGTTGTGACCACGGGCAACAAGTCGGAAATGTCGGTGGGGTATGCGACCCTCTATGGCGACATGAATGGTGGGTTTAATCCGATCAAGGATCTCTACAAAATGGAGGTCTACCGGCTCTCGGCGTTGCGCAATAGCTGGAAGCCTGTTTTTGCGGCGGGGCCCGGGGGCGAGGTGATTCCGGAGCGGATTATCACGAAGGCGCCGACGGCGGAGCTTCGGGAAAACCAGACGGATCAGGATTCCTTGCCGCCTTACGAGGTGCTTGATGGCATTCTGGAATGTCTGGTCGAGAAGGAAATGCGGGTCTCCGAGATTGTCGCGCTTGGTTTTGATGTGGAAACGGTGCGGAAGATCGAGCGTTTGCTATATCTGGCCGAGTATAAAAGGCGGCAATCCGCGCCGGGCGTGAAGATTACGGTCAAGAATTTCGGGCGTGACCGGCGCTATCCGATCGTCAACCGGTTCCGTGATCTGGGACTGGCGGCGCACGAACCCGATGCCCGTCTCTTCAAGGCGTCCGGGGCAACAAGCACTGATGTGGTGGATTTTTGATGACTTCTCCAATTGTACGTTTTGCACCGTCGCCGACGGGGCGGATCCATATCGGGAATGCGCGGACGGCGCTCCTGAATTATCTGTTTGCGCGGAAGGGGAACGGGCAGTTCATTCTGCGCTATGATGATACGGATCTGGAGCGGTCAACCCGCGCCTTTGCCGACGGAATTGCGGAAGATCTGACATGGCTCGGCGTTCATCCCGACCTGACAATCCGGCAATCGGAGCGGGTGAGCCTGTATGACGAGGCGGCGGAGAGATTGCGCGGCATGGGCAGGCTTTACCCGTGCTACGAGACGGAAGACGAACTCGACAGGCGGCGGAAGCGGCAGGCGGCGCGCAATCTGCCGCCGGTTTATGATCGTGCCGCGTTGAAAATGACGCCCGAGGAGCGCGAGCGTTTCGAGGCGGAAGGACGCAAGCCGCATTGGCGGTTTTTGCTCGATCATCGTTCGGTCGCGTGGCACGATCTGGTGCGCGGGCCGGCGCATGTCGATTGTGCGTCATTGTCCGATCCAGTTCTGATCCGCGCGGACGGGAGCTATCTTTATACGTTGCCATCCGTTGTGGATGATATCGCGACGGGTGTGACGCATATTATTCGTGGCGAGGATCATGTGACGAATACGGGCGTCCAGATCCAATTGTTCGAAGTTCTGGCCGGGAGGGTGCCGATTTTCGGGCATCATAATTTGTTGACGACGGCGAGTGGCGAGGGGCTCTCGAAAAGGCTCGGGCATTTTTCGCTCGGCTCCTTGCGGGAGACGGGACTTGAGCCGATGGCGGCGGCATCGCTCGCGGTGCTTGTCGGGTCATCGGAAGCGATCAGGCCGATTGCGACATTGGAAGAACTCGGATCGCTGATCCAGCTCGACCGGCTTTCGCGTGCGCCGGCGAAATTTGATGATCACGAGCTTGAGGGGCTGAACGCACGGCTGTTGCACGGCATGGACTATGGCGTTGCGGCCCCGCGTCTGGCTGCGATGGGGATTGCGGGCGGGGAAGCCTTCTGGCTGGCGGTAAGGGGCAATATTTCGCGGTTCGACGCGGTCGGGCAGTGGTGGAACATTGTGAACGGCCCGATGGAGCCTGTGGTCGAGGACGGGGCATTTCTGGAGGCCGCGCTTGGCGCGTTGCCGGAGGAGCCATGGTCCGGCGAGACGTGGGCGGAATGGACGGGCAGTGTGAAGGCGACGACAGGCAGGAAGGGCAAGGACTTGTTCATGCCGCTGCGGCTTGCTTTGACAGGGCTCGAGCACGGGCCGGAATTGAAGGCGCTGTTACCGCTGATCGGGCGGGCGCGTGCGGTGGAACGGCTCAAGGCGCGTTAAGGAATATCGGCTGCGGGGACAATCAGCACGCGGACGCGGCGTTTAATACCGTCGGAGCCTATGACTTCGCGGTATTCGCCCTGGCCGAGCGGGATGATATTCAGATTGGCTTGAGCCGTGTTTTGCAGGACCGGTGCCGACTCTGCCGGGTCGGGATTTACAATTTGTGTTTTTGATTTTGTTTTCGATTTTTGCGCTTTGAGTTCGCGCGGACGGGAGAGCTCTTGCGCTCGCAACTCCGAGACGGCGCCATCCGTTTCACCGGCCATACCGAGGATGCGCTCGGCATCGGCAAGTGTCTCTGCCCAAGTTTTATCCGTTGGACGGCAGCCACAGGTTGGTTCAAGGCTTGTGCGGTAGCGGAACGCATTCGGCAAAGCGGTGTAGGCAAGCGTGCCATCGACCGACATCGCCGTATCAACCTCTTTTTCGAGGGGTTGAAGGAAGAGTTGGACCTCGGCATTGGGGCAAGAGGCACGACATAGTTCGGCATCTATTTCCGTTGATGTCGATGCGCCATTTTGCCTGATCGGGAAGAAGAAGCCGTCACAGGTTCGGACGCAAATGGTGCGATACCCGCCTGCAAAGGCTTCGCCCGATGCGCCAGCCTCGCCCTCGGGCATTTCGGACGCATCGAGTGTCGAGGCGGGGGCGCCAAAGAGTGTTTCCAACAACCCCTTCGGTTCAGCTTTTGCTGTACCGTTCGGATTGCAATTCTGCTCGAGGCCGGCTTTGAGATCGTTGCGGCGCTGCTGCAGGCCGCCGTCAATCGAGCGGGACGCTTCTTGCTGCAGTGAATTGAGGTTGGCTTCAAGCCGCCCTATCTGCGCTTCGAGCGATGCGCATTGCTCAGGCTTTGGCGCGGAGAAAAGGGGGATCCGAGCGTCCTGACATCCGATCGACCGATAATAGGTGACGGTGCGGTCGAGATCGCGCTGGGTCTTTTTGAGGGTGGCGGCGCTGTCGGTATTGGCGCTGTTGGCCAGCGAATATTCGACGGCGGAGAGTTCTGTCCGGAGCCTGTCACAATAAGCGGATTGCTGCGCATAGGCTGCATCGGCGCTGAACACGCCGAAAGCGATCAGAAACAGGGTTATCCGGCTGGCAGCAGACATTGTGGCTCCGCGTCGTCCAATTCGCTGCCGTATCGCAGATAATCGCGTCAGAAAAATGGTGAGACGGAATGTTCTTTTCACTCCGGTGAAGCGAGGTCAAGGTGTGCGGCGCGTAATCCTCAGGGTTGAGGAGCTTCGCAGGTGACGCTATAGGCCGCGGGGGTCGTGCGGGAAATCTTGGCTGTGCTGATCGAGGCGGTCATATCGGCGGGGTCAATCGGGCCATAAGCGATTGATTTCGCGAGGCCATTGGCTTTGCACCAGGCGTCCGCAATCAGCTGGCCGCAGGTGCCGGCTTCGGCGAGGCAGTCATCCATCCCGTAGCCGTCATCGGCAGGCAGAATAAAGTCTTTTGTCGCGGGGGCGGCCCCGGCATTTTGCGCGGCGAGGAGCAGGAGGGCGAGTGACAGCGCGGCGAGAAGGCGATGGTGTGGCATGGAAAACCCGAATAATGAGTGTATCGGGTTTTCTTCTCACGCGGTTCGTCACCGAATGGTTAAAATTTCAATCAATGCGTATATTTTTTGTGTTTAAATCTTATACGTGCATTTCGGGAATCGCATAGGCCCCGTCTTGACGGTTTGAGCTTTGGGGAGCATTGTGGGGGGATGAAAACCGCGCACTGTCCGATTATTCTCATCCGGATTATTATCCGCTAGCGTTCTTGCTGGCCGGAGCCGTTTTTCTCTACCCCTAGAGCAAAGGTTTCCGAGAGCCAGCCAAGGCAGGAAAACCCATGTCGATCACGCTTTACAATACGCTGACCCGCAAGAAAGAGCCCTTCACGCCGATCGATCCGGCGAATGTGCGGATGTATGTGTGCGGGCCGACCGTGTATGATTTTGCCCATATCGGCAATGCGCGACCGGTGATTGTGTTTGATGTGCTGTTCCGGTTGCTGCGCCATGTCTATGGTGAGGATCATGTCAAATATGTGCGGAATATTACGGATGTGGATGACAAGATCAATGATCGCGCGGCGCGGGATTATCCCGAGCTGCCGCTGAATGAGGCGATCCGCAAGGTGACGGAAAGCACGGCGCAGCAGTTTTATGCGGATGTGAAGGCGCTGGGGTGCGATGAGCCAAACGAACAGCCGCGGGCGACCGACAATATCAAGGAGATGGTGGAGATTATCCAGCGTCTCTTGAACACGGATCATGCCTATATTGCCGAAGGCGCGCAGGGGCGCGAGGTGTTGTTTGCGGTCGGGTCGATGCCGGCCTATGGCGCATTGTCGAACCGCAAGCTCGACGAGCAGATCGAGGGGGCACGGGTGGCTGTGGAAGCGCATAAGCGCAACCCGGCGGATTTCGTGTTGTGGAAGGAATCCGCCGCTACGGAGCCGGGATGGTCGGCGGCGTTCAGCGAGGCGGGACAATCGGTTTCGATTTATGGCCGCCCGGGCTGGCATATTGAATGCTCGGCGATGAGCCATCGTTATCTCGGCGAGACATTCGATATTCATGGCGGCGGGATTGATCTGGTGTTTCCGCATCACGAGAACGAGATTGCGCAAAGCTGCTGCGCCTTCGGCACGGATGTGATGGCGAATGTATGGATGCATAACGGGTTTCTGCAGGTCGAGGGACAGAAAATGTCCAAGAGTCTGGGGAATTTCGTGACGATTCATGAGTTGTTGGCGACGGATAAATTTGGCGGGCGTGCATGGTCGGGCGAGGTGCTGCGCCTTGCGATGCTGAAGACGCATTACCGGCAGCCGATTGATTTTACGGTGAAGGCGCTGGAGGAGGCGGAGAAGACGCTTGAAAGCTGGGCTGAATTGGCGGGACGCCACAAGGTTTCGTTGACGTCCGGACCTGTTGACACTGCGTTGCTCGATGCGCTGAAGGATGATCTGAATACGGCTGCTGCATTCGCCGTGTTGTCCGATCTCGCGCGGAAGGCCCGGATCAACGCGCAGGACGCACAGCAATTGGTGTATTGCGCGGATTTTCTCGGGTTGAATACCAGAGCATGGTTTTCGAAGGCCGAGAAAACGGAGATCAAGGGTGATGTCGATCCGGCTTGGCTGGCGCATGTTGATGAACTGATCAAAGCCCGCATCGAAGCCCGGAAGGCCAAAAACTTTGCTGAATCCGACCGTATCCGCGATGAACTCGTGGCGATGGGTGTCCAGTTGAAAGATGGCAAGGATGCGGATGGGAATCTTACGACCGAGTGGGAGGTGAAGCGGTGACGGGGGTGGCTCCTGCTTTGCGGCCGATGTTGCCGGCGGATGTGGCGATGCTTGTGAAGATTTTTCGCAACAGCATCGAGGAACTTGCAGCGGAAGATTATTCGCCGGGGCAGATCGAGGCGTGGATTTCGGTTGCCGAGGACGAGCAGGGGTTCGGGGCGCGGCTTCAGGGGATGTTGACGCTGGTGGCGACGATTGGCGGATTGCC
>Ga0192647_102550_pt1 | contig 11273 bp, 5 predicted proteins | sample LauGreFa1BDMLBSN_2_FD_133046 | JGI IMG/M metagenome (GOLD analysis project Ga0192647, IMG submission 133046) | Freshwater lake microbial communities from Lake Michigan, USA - Fa13.BD.MLB.SN - reassembly | ecosystem: Environmental > Aquatic > Freshwater > Lake | place: Lake Michigan, USA...
AGATTGGGGCGGCCATGCGTCGAAAAGCGATCGATCAGTTGGCCAAAAAAGACCAGCAAACGGAACGAACCTGGGCTGGAACCGGTAGTCAAGAGGGATTGGAAGACTGGAAAAATACCAACCGGCGCTCTCAGACGGATGCCCCCAAAAAAGGCTACCGTGGCAATGCGTATGACGCCCAACGATTAATGGCGTTAGAGGAGACACTCGATCCTAAAAAAATAGACGATAAGATTCAAATCCTTGACCAACAGATCGCCGTTTTAACGCAGCAGGGAAAGACTGAGGAAGCCAAAGCGTTAGAGGCTAAGAAGGCCAGCCTCAAGGCCAGCCTCGAGGCGTTAAAGGGGCCAACCTTAGTAGGTGTGAGGACGCGTATTAAAGACTTACGGACAAGGATAGCGTATGACAAAAAGGATGGCATCACCAAACAGCAGATCCATGAGGAACTTAAAACACTAGAAGGGATTGTCACCACCACCATCCTAGACAAGATCACCCAATTGGCCCAGCAACAAGGGGAGGCCCCCCCTGCCATGGACCCCATTGCCCCATCCCCAGCGAGTTCGCCTTCGCCCGATGCCCAGCGTCGCCACAGTCTCGACCGTCTCGACGGGCCCCCCTTGTCCCCACCCCTTCGACGTTCCAGCCTGGATGAGCTTCGCCAACCTGCACGGCGAAACAGTTTTGACGTCCCCCCCCCTGTCCAACCGGCAGATCCACCTCCCCCAGCACCTACCCCCGGACCGATCACCACCCCCAAGGTCAGCAAGGACGACATCACACCGTATGTGGACCTGTATGATCAGCTGATCACCTATCGCAAGCACCTTCAACTATTGGCGTTGTATGACGACTATGCCAAAAAATCGCCCTTGTCCACTGCAAAAGAGGCAAAAGAGAAGCGCGAAAAAGACTTGCTGACGGATGGGTTCAGCCAACGATTAGAGAAGAAAAAAATCGAGGCCAGCCGAGGGATTGATCCCCACATGCATGCCACGTCACCCGTGGTGGCAACCTACAATGAATGGCTAACGATGATACAAGCAAAAGAAACGACACGGCGTGCCGCCCTCACAACCGAGGCCATTGCGATGTATGACCGTTGGGTCCAGACTGGCGTCAGCAAAGCGGATATGGGAGGCATTGCGAGTGGGTTGGTATCGTTGACCAAACGGTCATGGGTTCCCACCATCAAGGTCATGAAAGAGGGGTTGGATTCAGAGGGAATGACGGTCCTCAAAGCCGCAGCGGGAACCAGTTTAGACCATGATCGACAACAGGCCACCCGAAAGTTTGGCACGTTTATTCGTCAAATGGGTGGTGAGGACCCATCATTTAAACGGGTCCAGGAATTGGCCAAAAAGGTTCAAGACTACCAGAATGAGGCCTTGAGCCAAGAAGCAATCTTACAATCCAACACCGATAAAAAAGACCGATTGGATGGTATCAAGGGAAAGGTATGGCGTGCGTTGACCACGGCCACAAACTTGGGGGATGAGGTATACGAGGTTACTGTCATGGATCCCCAAACCAATCGGATCAGAAGTAACCTCAAAACAAAAAGCGAGGTCATTCAGGCACAACAAAGTGCCTTAAGTAGCATGCTTCATTATGAACAAATGCTCACCGATTATGTGAAGGCTCAACTCACCCAAGCCAGCGAGGGTCACGCCACCCTTCCCCTCTTAGAGTCGTTACGGGGGATCGCCTCGTCATCTGTACTCGCACGGGTGTTGCAGGGGTTAGACCAGACCCAATTGAAGACCGTGTTGGACGTGGCGATTGAAAGCCATGTGTATGTGGGTCTCACCGAGGGGCGTGAACTCAAAGAGAAAGTGGGGCAGGCAATTCTCGAGGCATCTACGGTGGAAAACCTACGCTTCGAGGGGATATCCGGCATGAAGGAAGAAACAACGGCATTGACCACCCGGACGGCATTGCGAGGGATTTTTGTCCAAGGCTATCAGCCCTTACAGCTGGATTCCGCCGCCCTTCGCCAGCAATTGAAAGAAAATGGGGGGATAGAGGACCCCAGAGCAACCCAACAAACCAGGGAAAAGATAGCCAAGCTACAAGACAAGATTGAAACCTTGCGATCGGATGTGAGCCCCAGCACACAGCGTCACCTAATGGACACCTTTCAATTAACAACCAAACCAAACCCGTTGGATATGACGGGGATTCCCCTGACCATCACGCCCTTAGCACCCGCCTTTAAGGGTGATACCCCCCAATCGTGGCTGGCTCGATTCCAAACCAGTGACCCCGATCAACAAGCGAAATGGGTGGCCCAATTGGGGGCGGCCGGTCCTCAAACCACCACCCAATTGGCAGAGTGGGAGTATCAAGCCGCACGGCGACAATCCACACAGAATCGTCGGGATATTCAGCGATTGATCCAAACCATACAAACAGAAGCCGCCAATGTAAAAAAAAGTGACAAGGCAACCGCTGAACAAAAAAGATTGGCCGCAGAACTAGAGACTCGGTTACAAATGAACGGGCCGACGTATCAAAAGAAAGATGCCACCCCCCCGTCCATCCCCGATGAAACGCAGTGGATGGCCCTGCGAACCCAAGTCAAACAGGCGGCCCAAATGGTGCAATTGTCCCCTGGGGAATGGCAACCCCATCAAGCCGACATCGAGCGGGTGGTGGCATGGGGGCTGGTGGGGGGAATACCCGATGCGTATCGACTCATTCACCGCATGGCCGATGCCTCAGCCCAATTATCGCCAGACCAGATCGATTTCTTGGCCAGCGGTGTGGCGACCCAGTTAAAAACCATATTGGCCGATGACCCCAATCGCGACACCATCAAACCATTGTGGGAGGGTATCAAGCGGGATATCAAAGAGCAGCAAGATACCGGGGTGACCTTTGTACCCCATGCCCCTTTTTGGCACGCCCTAGACCAGCACATGCTGTCGATTCGGCAGCATACCCCCGAGGTGGTCCCTTTTGCCCAGTTGGCACCGGACGCCCGCAAAATGATCATCGAGCGGGCCTTGGTATTGCCTCCCATGCAACGCCGTGAGGTGGTGCGTGCCCTGTTAAGCACGGTCACACCGGCTGATGTGGACGATATGGTGACCTTGTTGATGGCATTGAATCTCGAGACACCGGTTGCGGCTCGGACGGCCAGCGCCCAATCGTTGCCGTTGCATGCGGCCATTCCCATGATCATGACGGCGATGCAAGAGACCCCCGACTTGCGTGCCATCTCAACGTTGGTATTGAATCTCATTGAAGTAAAAAAAGACGTCGATCAAAGCCTATGGCAACGGGTGTCGCCAGGGACGCTCTCCCAAGGGTGGAAGGCGGGGGATCCCCTGGCACAATTGAACCAACTGAAGGTGCCCGAGGCAGCCAATATCATGAAGGACCCCAATGTGATAAAGGATGTTGAAACCCTGCTTGCGGACCAAGCTGTCTCAGAGGTCGATCAAAAACAGACCCTTGTATTAATGGCCCGTACCACTGGCTTGCTGTCGGATGAAACCCGTCGAATGGTAGGGGAGACAATCCGTGATAGGTTGACGAAAGACCCTAAACTGGTTAATCCCCTCATGTTAAAGCCCCTGCTGCATCCCGATTTGACGCAAGATATGGACACGGTGGTGAACGCTGCAGACGGTGGTCAACAGACCGTTTGGCAGACCGAATACAATACCCATTATGGATCCCACACGCCACCCGACCTCGTGCCATATCTAGAGGCACCGATTATGGCAGCCCCACTAACAGCGGAGGAATCCAATGTGCCCGCATCATGGCAGGGGTACGACCAAGGCAACGACGCATTATCCAAGGCACGACGAGGGGCGGTGTGCCTTTTGCGTGAGGGGGGTTCCGCACCCTGGTTAAGAATTGCAGCGATCAATTCGATGGTCATTCAAGCCGCCTGTGAGTTGTGTGAGCATCTGAATGAACCCCTGCCACTGACGGTGGATGCTGTCAAGGCGCCGATCACCGCATTGGCCTCTGATCCATTAACCATGCGCTCGAATCAGATTAGCCAGTTGCAACAAACCCTGAACGTCTTGTCGGTACCGAGGAAGCGCACGATGTTTGATGCACTCAAAAAAGCCTTGTCTGTGGCCATCAAAGAACAACAAAATGTGGGGCTTGAATTTGATCGCAGTTTGATGACGGTCCAAACCGAATTGAGGAAGGTCATGAGCCATCCCTTAGTGAAGGCAAGTGTCGTGAAGGCAAGTAAAGGAAAAGACCCGGATCAAGTCGTCGCCAATGCGATGACCACACCCGAGCGATTGGAAGTGACCTTGCACATGTTACAAGCGATGCAGATGAGTGAGGCGGGTGAGTCATATCAATTGGCGGCGATACTGTGTGCCAAAGAGATCATGCACGGTCGCCTGGATAGTTTAGAGGCCACCCCCATACTGGCCACCCAGGTGATTCAAACCTTGGGGCAGTCGGATCAGTTCAAAGACAACATTTGTAATCAATTGAGCCAAGAGGCGAGTCCCGCCATGGTGTTGCGATTGGGCCGCTTTATTCGACTGGTCGAACGAGAGATTCCCGACTTGAAACAAAACCCGACCTTTCAATGGGTGTCTGAATTGGGGGGTAAACTGACCCGCTTATTGATCCACAATGGTCGTTACCAACCAGGCCCCGCATGGGCTTCGATGGTGGACTTGGAAGGGCAGTGGGTCATCAAGGGGTTGGATGGATTGTCGGCTGAAACTCAGGCCCAATGGCTGAAGACGCACCCCAGCTTGGCGGCCACCCCGGCTGATCCGGCGGTGAGGGGACGGCTGCTGGATGGGCAATCCGTTCTATCCGTACCGGATTGGGCCCAAAAGGACGACGTCCCATCATGGCAGCCATCCCTTTCGACGGGTCCAGACGTAGCGGATCCTGGTTCGCCCGCCCCCGTAGCCGCTGATCCCACGCTAAGAGAGGTGGCCCAGTATTACCGTCCCCGATGGGGAGACGGGTTAAGGGCCAGTGATCAGCTAAAGGAGGCTGTGCGTACGATACTGGCGAACGATGGATTGGATGCGAGTGGTCAGGGTGTACCACCCCCGCCTTGGGTTCCCCTCTTGGGCCAGGTATACACCGAGCGCGATTGGGAAACCGTGATAGACACTCAGTTGCAAGGGGAACCCACGTATCAGCGGCCGGCCTCATTTTGGGAGGCCATTGATGTGAAAGGGTCGGCCGTATGGCGGGTGGCCCATCGGTTGGGGGTTATTGCGCCCGCTGCAGAGCCGAGACCCCGCCGGCATTCGTTGGATGAGGCAGCGGGGGTGGGTATGAGACCCCGCCGGCATTCATTGGGTGTGGATGAGGCAGCGGGGGTGGGTGGTCTGAGCACAACAGGCGTTGCACCCCTCCCTACTGGTTTAGTGGCCGATGATGCGACCCGTGCCGACGACGACAAATGGGGCCAAGACATGGCCACTCGTTGTCTGAGCCAGGCCACGGAACCCAAGTTGTATGACCAGTGGCTCGGCGAGGCCTTGTTAAGGCCATCAGCCGCTTGGGCCGACTCGTTTTTTGGGGTGATCATGGGGCCAGATGCGGGGTATGCTCACCTTTGGCAGGATGTGCCATGGGTCACCTTTGTGTCACGCATGGCCGAATTGGGGGGCAATCCAACCCATCAAGAGTGGATTGCAACGCAAGTCGCCACTCAATGCTTCGATCAGCAGACGCCATTGCCCGCTACCCAACGGTTTGAACTGATTGACGCCTTGTCGCCGTCGAAGACCCAGCAACGCCATATGCACCGATTATTAAAAGAGCTGGTTGAGTCTTCCCCCCCATCCGTCACCGACGATCAGTGGGCACTCATTGATACCATCACCCAGAGCCAATCGAAGATTGGACAAGAGGCAACGAAGTGGGTGCAAAAATGGGTGATCAACCATCCCGATCGGTGGGCAGTTGTGTTACACAAGATTCAGGACGTGAATGACGTGACGCCCAATCAGCCACTCAACTGGCCCGAGCACGTGCTCGCGTTGAAAGAAAAATGGTCCCCGCAGGATAGTCGACGGTTGCAACCATTGCTCAATCGGTTGTGGATAGAGGGCACAAAACAACCGGATATACCCCCCTTACAATGGATCCAGCAAAAGGGGCCATTGGCCATGGCGGTGTTAGCACAAGCCTATACCGACAACCCCAAAGTGTGGGGGCAACGGATCACGGGGTCTTTGGCCGCACTTGATTTGAAAAAGGATAAACAGAAACAAGCGTTTGATAACACCCTGGACATCATGAAGAAGACCCCCGCCTTAAGATCATTGATTGTCCCGTTGTTGGATCATTCACCCATCACCCAACAAGGCCTGCAAGAACGCATGGAAATCCGAGACCCAAAACTGAACATACAGCATGAGACACTAGAAGGAAACGCATTGTTTCAGGCCCTGAATCAAGGCCTTGTATCTGAGCAAACGACCAGGGAAGTGGTCCAGGCGTTGCAAACCATCGGAAGCCGTCCGTCTTTGTTTTCAGATCAACTTCAGCGTAAAGGTACCACATGCGAAACACTCCATTTAGTCACCCAAATGGCCCATCGGTTTTCGACGACATGGACCAAACCAACGGATCAGTGGTTAACACCTGAGCAACGAACACAGATAGAGCAGGAGCAGAAAAAGCCTGAATCGATGCGTGAGCAGACTGTGGTTGCCATGGCATATTGGTACGACGCTGACAAGTGGGCTTTAAATGTCGATAAATTTGATAAAAGCAAACGGAATGAGTTTGTCCAAGTGCAGGTGAACACAGTCGGTCTGTTTGGTGCCTGGCAACGTGCCATGTATCTGCAAAAATCACCGGCCTTCGAGTGGCAGCCAATCAATCACCAGCGTCTTCAAGGCATGATGGCCCAACTCAAGGCACAATCCTTTGATGAGGTGGCAAACCCAAACAAACCCCAAGACCTGGCCTGCTGGCTAATGCTGAATCCCCAGGCTCAATTGTCGGATAAGCAACTCACCACCATCCAGACTGAGTTCATGCTCAAGTGGTTAACCATCCCACCCGTACCGCCTGCTCCTCCTGCTGCTGCTGCTGCTGCTGCTGCTGCTGCTGCGGTTGCTGGTGATGGTGCTGCTCCTCCTGCTGCTGCTGCTGCTGCTGCTGCGGTTGCTGGTGATGGTGCTGCTTCTCCTGCTGTTGCTGATCCTGCGGCGGGAACCGGTGTGTCGGCCCATGCTGCTTCTCCTGCTGTTGCTGATCCTGCGGCGGGCACCGGTGTGTCGGCCCATGCTGCTTCTCCTGCTGTTGCTGCTTCTCCTGCTGCTGCTGCTGCTGCTGTTGCTGCTTCTCCTGCTGCTGCTGCTGCTCCTGTTGCTGCTCCTGCTGCTGCTGTTGATCCTGCGGCGGGAACCGGTGTGTCGGCCCATGCTGCTTCTCCTGCTGCTGCTGCTCCTGCTCCTGCTGCTTCTCCTGCTGCTGCTGGGGATGGTGCTGCTGCTTCTCCTGCTGCGGTTGCTGCTGCTCCTGCTCCTGCTGCTGGGGATGGTGCAGGTGATGGTAGTGATCCTGCTGATGATGGGATTGGTGGTGCAGGTGACGATGGTGCGGGTAGGGGTGCGGGTGGTGCGATGCCGGATGGGGCGGCGCTGCACGCGGCAGTTGGGTTGGTGGTGGATGGTGTCAAGCGAGATCCTTTGGTTTCGGCAGCTACTCAAGTGGTGGCGATGGTTTCTGCTGCACTGAATGGGGTTGGGAGTGCGCTTGCCGGTGGTGCCGAGGGTGATGGGTAGCATGGTGTCGCATGTGGGATGGGTATCCACCCAATGGGATGGGGGTCGTATGGTTGATGGGTCAAGGGGCGATACGGTACAAAGAGGACCCATGACAGGTGAACCGGCGTTTCCAATCCACCCGCCCACAAGGGCCATCACCGTAGGGTATGGGGTGTGCCCATGGTGATACTAGGAGTCGTTTTGGTGGTGGGGTTGTGCGTGGCCCCGGTCGGATGGGTTACCTGGGATATGGCCCGTCTCAATCGCCGTCGTCGGAGACTAGAAACCCACTATCAATCCGCCTACTCTCTACTGGATGTCCATGAACTCCTGGCCCTGTCTCACGCTATGGCGTCGGGAGACGAATCCAATGGTCCGGCTCAAGAAAGTGCTTCCCCATGAATCAGTCCCCCGATCGTGACGGTTTGTTTGATCACTCAGAGGCCGAGTGGCAGGCCATACGTCGTGACCCTGACGCCTTGTTGGCATGGATGGATCACGTGGTGTCGGCCATTCATGACAAGGTGGTTACGCCCTTACGGCAGGCCAAGTTGATGTCCATGCCCCCTGTGGCCACTGGGGCATCACGGTTACCCATTGTGGGGTTGGTGCCACCGCCGTCGCATCCCCCCTTGCCAAAGGGGGTGGCATCCCTTCCGGTGGTGCCGGAGCCCGTCATGCCACCGGATACCCCTCCCACACCAGCGGGGGCCTCACCCACCAAGGGATCTGGGGTCACCCCCCCAGGACAGGTGTCTTCCCCTTGGTTTCAGGTCTCCGATCCGGAAAGGCACACCAACCGGCATCAGGGGCTGATCACACGGCCGGCCCCATCTGCTGCCCCGTCTTTTTCGAGGTCGACGGAGTCAGGATTCCCCCCAAGGGAGGCAATCGACGGCAGCACGTTGCGTGCCGAGTCGGTCAATCAATCCGCATCCCCTTCTTCCCCCTTCTCGCCTTCCGATCCGGAGGGGAGATCCCCGTCTCCCGTAGATGAGGCCCCCCTTGCACCCTTGCCTCAGCGACCACCCGATACAGGGTTGCCTTTGCCCTCTGAGATCCGGTCACGCAAAGTGGATGAGCAGCGTCGGAAACGCGTGGAAGCCAGCATTCAAGACGCACTGAAAAAAAACAAGGGAATCATTCAATGAGCAAGGAGTCACCGGGAGGTCCAACGGATTTCCCCACTTCGTCGGAATCAAGTGCACCCTTTGCATCGGGTTTCCCCGATGAGGCCCTCAAGCCAGCCAACCGATTGCGGCGTCGGGAACGGTGGTGGTGGCGATTGATGTGGTGGGTGTCCACCCTTGCTTGGGTGTGGTACCGGGTATCCGGGCTGATGGTGGGAACCGGCCATGGGCGGTGTCATGCCCTATTAAAACGGTTTTGGCAGTGGGTCTTTCGGGTCAAAGGCATGATGGTGGTCATGGTGACCCAGCCGGTAACGGCGGTACAAGGTCGATTGATTGTATACCCCCGTGCCCATGAGTATGATGCGGGGTTGTTCATGCAAGTGTTACCCCCGGGGGTCTTGTTTCCCCTACCGGACCCATGGCGTGCGTTTCGCATCCTGCCGTTATTACCCTCGCCCCCTTGGGGGGCCATGATGCAACGGTTTACGTATCCCGATTTGGGCAGTACGGTCCAGTATCACGTGATCAACACCTTGTTGAAGCGAGGGTATTCAGTGGCGGTCCCCCTCAATCCGGTGCCCCAGGTGGGGACCAAGGATTCGGTATTGGGGGTAGAGCCGGGTGTCCTTTCCTTGCTCAAAGAATGGGACGATGTGTGGGTCATGAGCTTTCAATCACTTAGCCTGTGGTCAGTAGGTAGCGTGGACATCACGGTTCCGGTCTGTGTGAGTGCCTTTCCGTTGCATCATTATGTGTTGCCCCAGCACGCCGATACAGACGATGGGTTGGCCGCATTGGCGTTTTTGTGTGGGTATCAGCAGGCGGTTCGATTGCCCATGCCACCGGCCACGGCCCGCACGGGATAAGGATGGGAGTGCCGCTGTTACAGCTGACCCTTGAGCAGGTCGATTCCACCCATCGAATGGCCCGACGGTTATTGCCTGAGCTACACTCGGGTTGGTTGGTGATCGAGGCGATCAAGCAGACCCAAGGACGAGGGCAATTGAATCGTGAGTGGGTATCAGATACGGGTGGGTTGTATCTGACCGTGGTGGCACCCGATTGGGGCGTCGAGTCAGTGGCGGTGGCCCATGCGGTGTGTCGGGTGGCCATCCCCCGGGGCATCACCCCGTATGTTGAATGGCCCAATGATTTGATTGTGGGGCATAAAAAATGGGGGGGCATCTTAATTGAGACCATGCAACATCCTAGAAATGGCACCCGATATGCTATGATCGGCATTGGTCTTAACCTTAACCAAGTGACGTTTCCTTCCCACCTGCGGGCCACGGCTGTATCGTATTATCAATCGCGAGGGTCGATGACCGATGTGAGGGAATGGGGGCAGGCCATCATAAAGGAGATAGTATGTTTGTACGAGGAATCAGAGGGGCATCCGTCGTCGCCGAAAACACCGCCGAAGCGATTTTGAGCGAAACCCAATTATTATTAAGCGAGATGATGGGACGCAATGGGGTGGCCATCGATGATATTGCATCGGTATTTTTTTCATTGACCATGGATTTAAATGCCGAATTTCCTGCCATTGCGGCCCGACAAATGGGCCTTCGTGATGTCCCCTTGTTGTGCATGAATGAGGTGGCGGTGCCCGGTTCACTGCCCCACTGTTTGCGGATTCTGATTCACTGGAATACCGATCGATTGGCCTCGGAGATTGTCCACCCTTACCTAAAAGATGCGGTGTTGTTGCGGCCTGACCGCGTGCCATCATGACGTTGCGGCAGGTTGGGATTATTGGGGTGGGCCTTATCGGGGGGTCTCTGGCATTGGCCCTGAAACGGTCCTTTCCTGGTGTGAAGATCAAAGGCATGGACCCCCAATCAGCAGAACGGGCGGTATCAGCCGGTATCATTGATGAGCAAGTGACCACCCACGATGCCTTTGGTGGGTGTGACTGGGTGGTGGTGGCCACCCCGATCGCAACCGTTGCAGACCACTTGCGTGCCGTGGATGCCCAGCCCTTGGGTCATGCCACGATATCAGATGTGAGCAGTTTAAAAGGCCCTGTTTGCGAGGGATTAAGTGGGTATCAATGGCGACATCCTATGGTGTGGTGTCATCCCATGGCCGGCAAAGAAGTGGGGGGATTGGCCCATGCGGATGGCCGGTTGTTGCACAATCGGCCCATGTTACTGATGGGGCAAGACCAAGAGGCGATCACACGGGTGACCCAATGGGTTACCTCCTTACCCATGACACCGGTGGTGGTGCCATTGGACGCCCACGATCCGATGGTAGGCGTGGCGTCCCATTGGCCCTATTTAATGGCGGTCTTAACGGTTCAGGTGGCCAAAGAAATGGGGATACCGGGCTTGGATGAAGTGGTATCATCCGGTTTTTTTGATACCACCCGGGTGGCGGCATCTCCCCCAGAGTGGGG
>Ga0192647_102557_pt1 | contig 11260 bp, 9 predicted proteins | sample LauGreFa1BDMLBSN_2_FD_133046 | JGI IMG/M metagenome (GOLD analysis project Ga0192647, IMG submission 133046) | Freshwater lake microbial communities from Lake Michigan, USA - Fa13.BD.MLB.SN - reassembly | ecosystem: Environmental > Aquatic > Freshwater > Lake | place: Lake Michigan, USA...
GTTGCACACGCACCTGATCGGGGTGACCTAATCGGCGAATCAAACGCGGGCAAGGCAGTTGAAGGGGCAGGCGCATACACATTTGTTTGAAGCGACACGCCCAATGCGCCAAAGCGGTCGTCACCTGCAAAGTAAAGATATTCCAGCAAAGACAAACGGGCTGGCCGCTCTATCAGCCGAATGACCCGCTCGCCCCATTGGTCAGGTCGCGCATCGTCTACCGCGCCCACCTACGGCGCTGGTCTTGCAGGTTCACAGTACCTATGAGTACTGGCGTCACTGGATCACCCAGCCACCACAGGCTCATGTTGTCTTGCGGTTGGTAGGGCCTATTCACAGCAGCAGCTCCGGTTTGCGAGACAGACGTCTGCCGCGCTGGCGCACCGCTGCGATGTCTTGTTCCAGCGCATTCAGGTCTAGCGCCGGTGCGGCCACCTCGGGCAAGGCAGAGTGTCGGCCCATCAGCCACAGTGCTGTGGCATACACGCCCATGCCAACCGATGGGTCACCTTTTTCCATGCGCATGAGCGTGGGCACCGACACCGCCATGCGGCTTGCCCAGGTGCGCAGACTTTCCTTGCGGCGTTGACGGGCCAGCGACAGGTTGTCACCCAAGTCCTTCAGCGCTTTCGCGGCTGAAGCTGGCAGTTGTACAGTGGCGACAGAGGTTTTTGACATAACATTAAATTTAACATAAATTAATTTTTATGCATATTTGTATGATGTAAATTAAATGCATGCGATCTCGATTGTTCAACCAAGTTGTAAGCCAACCCACAGAACTCCAGTGCTAAATTCCCGCCCAACCCTCTGACAGGGCAAACAATTTTTAGGAGACTTTCAGCATGTGGAAAATTGCATTGGGATTTGTCGTGTTCGCGGCTTTGTCATTGTTTGTCATTTTCAAAGCAGGTGACAAAGTGGACATGAGCGGAGAAAAACACGGCAGTGAGGTTTCCCATGAAGCCGAAACGGCTAAACCGGCTGCGCCCGCCGCGGCTGCGGAAACAACGGCAGCCCCAGCGGCAGCACCAGCACCCGCAGGCAAATAAACCGGTCGATCAACCGGTGTTTCTCAAACCCGCCGCAATGCCGTTGATCGACAAATGGATGCCGCGTTGCGCCCGCTCGTCGCTGATGCCGGCGCGGTATCGCCGAATCAATTCGACTTGCAAATGGTGCAGCGGATCGATGTAGGGGAAACGGTGCTTGATTGATCTGGCCAAGGACGCGTTATTGGCCAGTCGTTGCTTGGCACCGGTGATCAACTGCAAGGCTTGCGCCGTGCGTTGCCATTCGGTCTCCATTGCTTTGAAGATTTTTTTACGCAACTTCACGTCATCCACCAACTCGGCGTAGCGCGATGCCAGCGCCAAATCGGATTTGGCCAAGACCATGTCCATGTTGGACAGCAACGTGCGGAAAAACGGCCACTCTTTGTGCATGCGGCGCAACATGGCCAGCGCTTGTGCGCGGGACATGCTGGGGTGCGCTTCGACAAACGCATGAACCGCCGAACCAAAGCCGAACCAACCGGGCAAGGTCAAGCGGCACTGTCCCCAACTGAAGCCCCAGGGAATGGCCCGCAAGTCCTCAATGCGCTGCGAAGGTTTGCGCGAAGCAGGCCGAGAACCGATGTTGAGGCCTGCGATTTCACGCAAGGGCGTGGCTTGGAAAAAATAGTCGCTGAACCCTGGGGTGTCGTAAACCAAAGAACGGTAGGCCGCCATGCTGTGTTGTGACAACTGCTCGGCCGCTTCAATGAAACTTCTGGGCGCACGGCGTTGGGCGGGCAGCAGCGTGGCTTCCAACGTGGCCGCCACCAAGGTTTCCAGGTTGCGCCGACCCAGCATCGGGTTGGCATATTTGGAATTGATCACCTCACCTTGTTCGGTCAGTCGGATTTGCCCGCGCACCGTGCCTGGCGGCTGCGCCAAGATGGCTTCGTAACTGGGGCCGCCACCGCGCCCAACCGTGCCGCCGCGCCCGTGGAACAAGCGCAAAGTGATGCCATGCAGTTCTTCCAAGGTGTTGAACACATCGACCAAGGCAATTTCCGCTTGGTAGAGTGACCAGTTGCTGGTGAAGATGCCGCCGTCTTTGTTGCTGTCTGAGTAGCCGAGCATGATGTCCTGCTCGCCACCGCTGCGCGTCAGCAACGCGGCGATGCCGGGCAACGCGAAATAGTCACGCATGATCTGTGGCGCTTGCTGCAGGTCTTCGATGGTTTCAAACAGTGGCACGACGATCAACTCTGCCACAGCTTTGCTGCTCAAACTGCCTTGCAGCAAGCCGGTTTCTTTTTGCAGCAACAGCACTTCGAGCAAATCGCTCACGGTTTCGGTGTGGCTGATGATGGCGTGGCGGATCGCATCCGCACCGTGTTGTTGCCGAATCCGCTTGGCCGTTTCAAAAATGGTCAATTCAGACACGCTGTGCGCGCTGTAAGTGTGTCCAGGAATGCGCAGTGGTCTGGGGTCGTTCAGCGCTTGCAACAACAAAGCCTGGCGACGCCCTTCGTCTTGTTTCAGGTAATGGGCTTCAATGCCCGCGACTTTGAACAATTCTGCCGTCACCAGTTCATGTTGGTCAGAGCTTTGGCGCAAGTCGACTGTGGCCAGATGAAAACCGAACACTTGCACGGCGCGAATCAAGGGACGCAATCGGGGTAAGGCCAATGCTTGCGCATGTTGTTCGCTCAAGGCTTTGTTCAAGATGTGCAAATCGTGCAAAAACGCGGCGGCATCCGGATAAGGGTGTTGCGGTGGCAAGGCATGGCGCGCCGCTTCTTTGCCTGTCAAATGCAGCAGGCTCGCCGCGAGTCGCGCGTAGATGTAGGTCAAGCTGCGCCGATACGGCTCATCTTGGCGGTGCGCGTTGGTGTCGGGCGATGAATCTGCCAACGCTTGCAGCGCTTTGGGCACACCCACCAGCATGGCCGAGGTGGACAACTCGCCGCCCAACCAATGCACCTCGGTCAGGTAATGGCGCAACACCACTTCGCATTGGCGTTTCATGGCCAAGTCCAGCGTGTCGGCGTTCACGTTCGGGTTGCCGTCGCGGTCGCCGCCCATCCACTGCCCCATGCGAAAGAAAGAGGCAATCGGTTGGCCACCGAGTTCGTGTTCCAAATCGGCGTACAGCTTGGGAATTTCTGTCAAAAAAGTGGATTCGTAATAACCCATGGCGTTTTCAATTTCATCGGCCACGGTCAATTTGGTGAACCTCAACAAGCGGGTTTGCCACAACTGCAACACGCGCGCGCGCACCAAGTGATCGAGTTGAGCCAATTGGCGCGCGCTGGTGGCGTCATGGCCGCGCGAGACGATGTCGTCACGGGTTTGCAAACAAGCGGCGATGCCACGCTCTGCGTCCAATATGCTTTTGCGTTGCACCTCGGTCGGGTGTGCAGTCAACACCGGTGAAATGTGGGCGTGTTCCAGTGCTTGTCGAATGGCTTTGGGGCTGACACCTGCTGTTTTGAGTTTGCCCAATGAGGAAGCCAGGCTGCCAGGGTGCACATCGCCGGCGCGGTCATGCGCTTGTTGACGCCGAATATGGTGTTGGTCTTCCGCCAAGTTGGCCAAGTGGCTGAAATAGGTGAAGGCTCGAATCACGCTGACAGCTTGGTCACTGCTGAGTGAGGCCAACAGTTTTTTCAATGCCGAGCCCGCTTGGGTGTCGGCATCGCGACGAAAAGCCACTGACAAGCGTCGAATTTGTTCAACCAAAGCGAACGCTTGGTCGCCTTCTTGTTCGCGGATGATGTCGCCCAGTATGCGGCCGAGCCATCGGATGTCATCGACCAAAGGCCTCTCGTGGCTGGACAAAGTGGAAGCCGAGGAGGGGCGTGCGGACGGGCTTTTGGGCTTGGGGATCATGAGCAAAATCTGCTGGTTATAGAGGGAAAACCACGAGATGCGTGCATGCTAGCATCGTCCCAAACCCTCAGTAGACGGCCCTTTGGTCACTTGTTTTGAGCACACCACATCTCACGATTGCGACACGCGAAAGTCGCTTGGCCTTATGGCAGGCACACCACATGCAAGACCTGCTCCGCGAGCGCGGTTGTCAGGTCGATATTTTGGGCATGACCACGCAAGGTGACCAAATTTTGGACCGCTCGCTCAGCAAAGTGGGCGGCAAAGGTTTGTTCGTCAAAGAACTTGAAGTCGCGCTCGAAGAAGGGCGTGCTGACTTGGCGGTGCATTCGCTCAAAGACGTGCCCATGGACATGCCTGAAGGCTTCGAATTGGCTTGCGTCATGGAACGCGAAGACCCCCGGGACGCGTGGGTGTCGTCTCGTTACGCGACTTTGCAAGACCTGCCGATTGGCGCGGTGGTGGGTACTTCCAGTTTGCGACGCACCGTGCTGCTTCGCCATTTGCGCCCCGACTTGCAAATCGAACCGTTGCGCGGCAATTTAGACACGCGCTTGCGCAAATTGGACGAAGGCCATTACGCCGGCATTGTGCTGGCCGCTGCGGGTCTGAAGCGATTGGGTTTGGGTGACCGCATTCGGCATATTTTTGACACCAAAGACATGTTGCCTGCCGCCGGACAAGGCGCGTTGGGCATCGAAATTCGCGCGGCCCGTGACGATGTTCGTCAGGTGTTGCTGCCACTGGCGCACCAAGTCACTTGGTTGGCCGTGGCCGCCGAGCGGGCCGTCAGCCGCGCCATGGGCGGCAGTTGTTCCATGCCCCTGGCCGCGCATGCGGTGTTGCATGGACAGGTGATGGATTTGCACGCGGCTTGGGGTAACCCGGACCTGAGCACCACCACCTTGGTCAGGGCCCACAGCCAAGGCGAGGTGTCGACATTGGAAGAAGCCGAGTCTTTGGGTTTGTCGGCAGCACGCCAACTGCGGGCACAGGGAGCGGGTTGATTGGGACACGGGCGCCGTGTCATCTTGACCCGCCCAAGCAGCGACAGCCAAGCGTGGGTCAGTGGCTTGCAGGCCGCCGGTTGTCAGGTGTTGCATTGGCCCTTGATAGAGATCGCACCGGTACACCACCCTGAATTGCTTCACGACTTGGTGACGAACGCAGTCACCAGCCAAGCCATCATGTTTGTCAGCCGCAACGCGGTCACGCATGCGTTCGCTGCAGGGCTTGGTTTTGACCCGCACAGCGGCACACGCTATTGGGCCACCGGTCCCGGCACCCAACAAGCTTTGTTGCAAGCGGGCGTCTTTGCTGAACGGATCGATGCGCCGTCTGCCGACGCCGCCCAATTTGACACCGAGGCGTTGTGGCAATTGGTCAAGCACCGAGTGCATGCCGACCAACAGGTGTTGATCTTGCGAGGCGCTGACGCCGACCAGAGTGAATCAGCCACCGAGGGCGTTGGGCGAGATTGGTTGATGCAGCAATTGCAGCAAGCCGGCGTGCCTGTGAAAACTTTGGCGGTTTACCAACGGGTGTGCCCGCGTTGGGACGATGCACAACGCACCAGTGCCACCAGCGCGGCGACTGACGGCAGTGTTTGGGTGTTCACCAGTTCTCAAGCATTGGCCCATCTGAAGCAATTGCTGCCTTCGGTGACATGGAATGCAGCCATGGCCATCGCCACCCATGAACGAATCGCACAAGCCGCCACACAAATGGGTATGGGCAAGGTGGTGGTTTGCAAACCGGTCTGGGGGGCGGTGCTGTCGTCATTAGAATCGCTGACATGAGCAGTGCCCCAGACAAAGAAACTTACCCCGCCACTGCAACCCCGCCGTCTTCAGCTCGCACACTTGGGTGGCGTCAGCGCTTGCCATGGTTGACGTTGGTGTTGCTGGTGTTGTGTGGCTTGGCTTGTCTGCAGTTGTGGATCAAACTCTCCACCATTCAAGAGCAGCTGGCCAGACAAAGCGCGGACGCAACCCAGTTGTCTGCCCAGGCCAACAGCATGGCCAAGCGCGCCGAAGACATCACCCAAGAAACCGCTGCCAAAGTCACCTTGCTCGATTTGCGTTTGAACGAAGTGGCACTGCAACGCAGCCAGCTTGAAGAATTGATCCAAAGCTTGTCTCGTTCGAGAGATGAAAACTTGGTGGTTGACATCGAATCTGCGCTCGGATTGGCGCAACAGCAAGCCGAGTTGACTGGCAGCGTTCAGCCGATGTTGGCGGCTTTGCAAACCGCGCAAAAGCGTCTGGCCAAAGTACCGCAACCCAGACTCGCGCCGGTGTTGCGTGCGATTCAATTGGATATCGATCGGCTGCAATCGACCTCGACCACCGACATCCCCGGCTTGTTGATCAGGTTGGATGAATTGGTGGTGTTGGTCGAAAACCTGTCTTTGCTCAATGCCGTGGGTCAGGCCAAACGCGCGGTACAAACACCGCAAGACAAGGCGTTGCCGACGTGGTCACAGATTTGGCAGAACAAAGACTGGTCTGCATGGGGACAGCGCATGTGGGCTGAGGTGTCGGGCTTGGTTCGGGTCAGTCGGATTGAACAACCCGAGGCGGTGATGTTGTCCCCCGAACAAGGGTTTTTTGTGCGCGAAAACCTCAAGCTGCGATTGCTCAACGCGCGGCTCAGTTTGCTGTCGCGCCAAATGCCATCAGCGCGTAACGATTTGGCATTGGCCGAGCGTGACCTGGCACTTTTTTTTGACCTCAACAACCGCCAAGGCCAAACCGCCAAGACCTTGATGAAGCAAGTGCAATCTCAGGTGTCGCAAACCAATATTCCACGCTTAGACGGTTCGTTGTCAGCGTTGGCCACGGCAGCGGCGGGGCGCTGACATGCGTTGGTCCTTGTGGCTGTTGGCTTTGTTTGGTGTGGCGGTCGCCGCCGCCTTGGGCTTGAGTTTGCAATGGGGCACGGTCACGCTGTTCGTGGCCCCTTACCGTGTGGACCTGTCGCTGAATTTGGTGATCATTTGTCTGTTGCTGGGTTTTGTGTTGTGTTACGCCGCCATCAGAGGCGCCATGCAATTCATGCAGTTGCCCACCCAAGCGCGCCGCTGGCGTGCCCAACAACGGGAACGGGCTGCACAACAAGGCTTGCTCAACGCCATGGTGATGTGGATGGCCGGGCGGTTTTTGCGCTCGCGCAAAGCCGCCTTGCAGGCCTTGGGGCAGGTTGACAATCTGCTATTGAATGGCGATTCGCCGCACCAACCGGCGATGCGACTCATGCGCAGTTTGTTGCATTTGTTGGCCGCTGAAAGTGCGCATGCTTTGCGTGACAAAAGCGCCCGGGATGGGCATTTTCAGCAAGCCTTGGACCACGAACCGGGCGCGCGGGTGGAGCAGCGTTTGGAATTGCGCGACGCAGCTTATTTGAATGCATCCCGCTGGGCTTTGCATGACCGAGACAGCCAACAGGCGCAACAGTGGTTGTCTCAATTGCCTTTGGGGGTGTCTCGCCGGACCGTGGCCTTGCGCTTGCGACTCAAAGCAGATCGAATGGGTCAGCAGCATTTGCCTGCGCTGGACACGGCGCGGCTGCTGGCCAAGCACGGTGCGTTTTCAGCGTCGGCGGCCCGCAGTTTGTTGCGTGGATTGGCCATCGCGTGTTTGGATGAATGCCATGACAGCAGCCAGTTGCAGTCGAGTTGGATGTTGCTGCAAGCAGATGAACGCGCCATGGCCGACATCGCCTTGCATGCCGCACAACGTTTGTTGAATTTGCGTGGGGACCCGCAATTGGCTTTGAACTGGTTGATGCCTGTTTGGCAGCAACTGGTCAATGCAGACGATGCGTTGGCGTTGGGACAGCGACAAAAATTGGTGCAGGTGTTGTCAGACGCCTTGCATGAACTCGAGCCCGAAAGCGATTGGTTGGCCAGGGTTGAGCAAGCGCGTTTGGTCAACCCGCGCAGTTTGGAGTTGCAATACCTGAGTGGCATGGTCTGCTTGCGCCACGGTTTGTGGGGCAAGGCCCAGCAAATGCTCGAACAGGTGGCGCCTCGGTTGACAGCGGCTGTGTTGCAGCGACAAGCTTGGCGCGCATTGGCCGAATTGGCCGAGAACAAGGGCGACGCCGCACAAGCCTTGGCTTGCTGGAAGTTGTCGGCCAAGGTCTGACCGACAACCGTTGTTTAGCTGCTGCGGCTTTCTTCAAACGGCATCTGCATTTGAGACAAATCGCGTTTGGTTTCCACCAGAATCAGTGGGCCTTCGTCTAACACCACAGGCGCGGGACGCTCACGCGGCACATGAACCGGCCGGGGTTCGGCCGCAATCGCTGCTTGAATCATGGCGACACGTTCTGGATTCGAGTTGATCCACTCCAAGCCATTGGACGATGCAACGTGTTGCAACTGTTCCATGGGCAATGCGAACGTCCCCACCTTGGGCATGGCCATGGTTGTCGCGACAACCGATGATGGCGAAGCCGCAGGTGCATGGGACACCAGTGCATGTCCGTTGTCATCTGCACGGTTTTCGTCAGGTTGACCGTTGCGTGCTTGGCGTTCGCGACCGGGGCGTTCACGGCCACGGCGTTCGCGACGTTCGTTGTGGCGCTCGCCTTGGGCAGACGCGGTTTGACCGTCTTCCACGCGGTGGTCTGCAGGCGCGGCTGGCGCTTGGTCAGTGGCATGAATTGCTTCTTCTGCACTGGTGCTCGCCTCGTTGGCAGGTGTTTGTGCCGGACGTTCACCACGGCGACCGCGTCCGCGTCGACCATCGGTGCGTTCACGGCCTTGGCGAGCGGGTCTGTCAGCCGTGGCGTTGTCGTTCGATTCAGACGATGGGACAGACGCGTCATGGGTTGTGTGGTCGTCCATGCGAGGTTCTTGGCGTTGACGCTCAGGACGCTCGCCACGACCTTGGCGGTTGGGACGGCCTTCTGGGCGCTCGCTTTGGCGAGCCTCGGGTTTGTCAGCGCGCTCTTGGCGGTCTGGGCGTTCAGCGCGGCCTTCACCTCGCTCGGAACGTTCACCGCGACGGCCACCGCGGCGGCCATCTTGACCGCCTCTGCCGGCTGGTCGGTTGTCGTTGCGCTCGCCCGGTTTGGTGCCCGGGTTGGCCGCATCTGCCGCGGGCTTGGCCGGGGCAGTGTCACCACCGAACAAAGATTTGAGCCAGCCGAAAAAGCCTTTTTCAGCGGGGGCAGGTGCCGATGCGGCTGGACGGACAGGCGCTGTGCGAGATTCAGGTGCGCGCGCAGGACGCGCTTCAGCGGCGGGGGCCGGCATGTCAGGCAACACGCCTTTGATGACTGGCGACTGGCGGTTGGTCGGCTCTTGCGAGCGGCGGGTGACCGCGGTCGGGTCTTCGATCTCTTCGGCCATTTTGTAACTGGCTTGCAGGCTGTCCAGACGCGGGTCGTCGTGCTTGAGACGTTCGAGTTTGTAGTTGGGCGTTTCCAGGCCTTTGTTCGGAATCAGCAACACATGGGTGCGTTGCTTCAATTCGATCTTGGCGATTTCTGGACGCTTTTCGTTCAACAGGAATGAAGCCACTTCCACCGGCACTTGCGCGTGCACTGCGGCGGTGTTTTCTTTCATGGATTCTTCTTGGATGATGCGCAAAATTTGCAGCGCAGAGCTTTCGGTGTCGCGCACATGGCCCGAACCACCGCAACGCGGGCAGGGGATGGACGCGCCTTCGGACAATGCGGGGCGCAAACGCTGGCGGCTCATTTCCATCAAACCAAATTTGCTGATGGTGCCGAATTGCACCCTGGCACGGTCTTGGCGAAGCGCGTCACGCAAGCGGTTTTCCACTTCGCGGCGGTTTTTCGATTCGTCCATGTCGATGAAGTCGATGACGATCAAGCCACCCAAGTCTCGCAAACGCATTTGGCGCGCCACTTCGTCAGCCGCTTCCAAGTTGGTGCGGGTGGCGGTTTCTTCGATGTCACCGCCTTTGATGGCACGCGCCGAGTTGACGTCCACCGAAACCAGTGCTTCGGTGTGGTCAATCACGATCGCGCCGCCAGAAGGCAGGGTCACGGTGCGCGCATACGCAGATTCGATTTGGTGTTCGATTTGAAAACGGCTGAACAGCGGCGTGTCATCGCGGTAGCGTTTGACCCGCGCCGCGTGTTCAGGCATGACATGCGCCATGAATTGCTGCGCTTGGTCGTAGATGTCATCGGTGTCGATCAAGATGTCACCGATGTCGTTGTTGAAATAGTCGCGAATGGCGCGGATCACCAAACTCGATTCTTGGTAAATCAAGAACGCGCCTTTGCCCCCTTTGGCAGCGCCATCGATGGCGGTCCACAGTTTGAGCAAGTAGTTCAAATCCCATTGCAGTTCGGGTGCGCTGCGGCCAATACCCGCCGTGCGCGCAATGATGGACATGCCGTTGGGGTATTCCAACTGGTCCATGGCTTCTTTGAGTTCTGCCCGGTCATCGCCTTCGATGCGACGGCTGACACCGCCACCGCGCGGGTTGTTGGGCATCAGCACCACATAGCGACCGGCCAGCGAAATGAACGTGGTGAGCGCCGCGCCTTTGTTGCCGCGCTCTTCTTTTTCCACTTGGATCAACAACTCTTGGCCTTCGCGGATCACGTCTTGGATGCGCGCTTGGGAAGCCGACACGTTGCTGGAGAAATACTGTTTGGAGATTTCTTTGAACGGCAAAAAGCCGTGGCGCTCTTCGCCGTAATCGACAAAGCAGGCTTCTAAAGATGGCTCGACGCGGGTTACCACGGCTTTGTAAATATTGCCTTTGCGCTGTTCCCGGCCTTCAATTTCGATTTCGTAGTCGAGCAGTTTTTGCCCGTCGACAATGGCCAAGCGGCGCTCTTCAGCTTGCGTGGCGTTGATAAGCATCCGTTTCATGATGCGTTCCTTTTCATTCGTTACAACACAGGTCCTTCGCGGACCAACGATGCCGTGGGCCCATGCAGGTAACGGGAAAAGGAATACCGCGCCATCAAGCGCCGAACACCGCTTTAGCGGAGAAGTCGGGCGGGAGGCGGGTGGATGCGAGCGAGTTGAAGCCGAACAGGCATGGCAAAAGGTGCCAGCGGGTTCCATGTCGAGCCTGTGACAGTGCGGGAAGTGCGCAAAGGCGCAACTGGCAACAGCCAGTGCATGCACATTTCAAAAAGCACCCAGATCAGGTTCATGTGTGTCGTCAATCTCACTTTGGTCCTTGCAGGCTCACAACAAACCTGCAATGGTGGTATTCCGTTTCAGCGTTTTCCAAGGCATGGGCTTATGCGTGGCCGCAGGGCAGACCGCAATGGGGCGGTCAGACTTGCGGCGGCCACATCGGGCATCGACCTCTCAGTGCAGGTAGGACGTGCTCTAATCTCTTATTCAAATCAAGCACTTAGAACCGGACACTGGTGAA
>Ga0192647_102559_pt1 | contig 11257 bp, 13 predicted proteins | sample LauGreFa1BDMLBSN_2_FD_133046 | JGI IMG/M metagenome (GOLD analysis project Ga0192647, IMG submission 133046) | Freshwater lake microbial communities from Lake Michigan, USA - Fa13.BD.MLB.SN - reassembly | ecosystem: Environmental > Aquatic > Freshwater > Lake | place: Lake Michigan, USA...
ATCCGTTGCCGCTGTATTGGCATTGGGCTGGATTGCAGGGTTTGTCATTCTGATCACCTATATTCTAGTATCTTTGCTATTCAAAAAAGAGCTACAATGAATTATACAGTTGCCATCAATGTGATGCCCTTGAAAGACTTATTGGACCCACAAGGCAAAGCAGTTTTGGGAGGATTGCACAACCTCGGTTTGAATTCTGTACAAGATGTTAGAATTGGAAAAAGAATCACGCTGCAGATAGATGCTCCAAACGAAAATGACGCAAAGAAAATCGCAGAGGAAGCAGCTGCAAAATTACTTGCCAATCAAGTAATGGAACATTTCGAGATCAGCATCATCTCCTAATAAACCAGCTCAATGCTATACATAGTACCTACTCCTATCGGCAACTTGGCTGACATGACATTCAGAGCTGTTGCTGTATTAAAGGAAGTAGATTTGATTCTCGCAGAAGATACCCGCACTTCAGGTGTTTTACTAAAACACTACGAGATCAGCAAACCCCTTCAATCTTATCATCAACACAATGAGCATCAGGTTACAGAGCGACTTGTTTCTCATATGCGTGAAGGAAAAAAAATGGCATTGCTTACCGATGCTGGAACACCCGGAATCTCTGACCCTGCTTTTTACATCATCCGTGCATGCATCAAAGAAAATATTCGGGTAGAATGTTTGCCAGGCGCAACTGCTTTGATTCCTGCATTGGTAAACAGTGGACTCCCATCGGACAGTTTTTGCTTTGAAGGATTTCTTCCCCTAAAAAAAGGAAGGCATACACTGCTCACTGAACTGGCAGAAGAAAACAGAACTATCATTTTATATGAATCTCCCATGCGCTTGGTTAAAACCCTCCAACAACTGATGGAATATTTTGGAGAGGGTCGTCAATGTTGCGTTTCAAGAGAGCTCACCAAAAAATTCGAGGAAAACGCAAGGGGAACTTTAAAAGAAATACATGAGTATTTCAACCAAAAATCGGTGAAAGGAGAAATTGTTATTGTGATCGCAGGAAAAGATTATAAACCCTGATTATTTAAATAACTCCTCAGCTTTCGCCAAAGCCTCCGGCTTACCCACATCCAATACAAGATCTCCGGTGTGATCATAAGCAATGACCAATTCATCTTTTGCAATTTTCAGATACACATCTACAATAGAAAATGTTCCAGATGCAGGAAGGTATTTGAAAATATGGGGATGAATGATGTGAATACCTGAGAAAGAAAACGGATTTACTGATTCAACTACTCCATTCACCCATTTCTCCTCACCGGTTGAATTGTTTCTCCATCCTACCAATTTCATTTCTTCATCAAACAAAAACTGTCTGGAACTTTTTCTGTCTGTCACAGCCAGTGTAACCAGCGGATTGATCTTTTGATGATAATCAAACATTCCTGTTAAATCTAGGTTTGTCAGTATATCAACATTCATCACAATAAACGGCTGATCATTCCCCCTTAGTTTCTCGGATGCAAAAGCAAGTCCTCCCCCTGTTTCGTATGGACCATCAATCTCATGAGAAATCTCAAACTTCCATTGATCATTCGATAATCTCTTTAGCTCATCCATGATCTGATCAGCAAAATGATGCACATTGATTACAAAATCTGAAATTCCAAAAGCATGTAAATAATTAAGATTTCGTTGAAGAAGGGATTGGCCATTTACCTGGGCAAGGGCTTTGGGATGATGATCTGTGAATGGCTTGAGACGGGTTCCCAAGCCCGCTGCAAAGATCATTGCCTTGCTGTCTTTAATAGGGTTCATTGATCCAATTTTTTGCATCCTGCTCAATGTGTCGGACTACAGTCTGCACTTCGTATTTTTCCTTCAAATGTTCAGCGAGTCGATCAGCAGCGAAAACACTTCGGTGTTGTCCTCCGGTACAACCAAAACTGATGGTGAGTCCATCGAAGCTTCTCTTGATATAATCTTCTACAGAAATATCAATGATACCAAAAACATGTTGCAAGAATGAAGGCATATTTGTTTTATGCAACAAAAATTCCTGAACAGGTTTGTCTCTTCCAGTAAGCGTTTTGTATTCATCCATCCTTCCCGGATTCAAGATACCTCTGCAGTCAAATACATAGCCGCCTCCATTTCCAAATTCGTCTGGAGGAATTCCCTTTTTATATGAAAAGCTGTTGATATGAATGGTTAGTTTACAATCAGGACCTGCGGTGATTGTTGCGAATTTTTCAAGTATTTCATCTGAGACGATGGCCTGCAGCACTTTTTGCAAAGCGGGTAACCTGATGGGCAACTTTTTATTTTCTAAAAACCATTTTAAATTTTTCAGGGCGTATGGAATGCTTGCTATGAAATGAGGCTTCCGCTCAAACAATCCCCTGAACCCATAGGCGCCAAGGGTCTGCAACATTCTAATCAATACAAATCCATCGTAATTAGAAAGGAAATCCTCCTTTTTCATTGCACCGTCCAACAACTTATTGGCATGTTCAAAATAATAACCCACCAATTCATCTCGCCAGTCATACGGCATCTGTGCCCTGGCCTGCCACAACAAGGAAGCAATATCATATTGAAGTGCGCCTTGCATGCCACCCTGGTAGTCGATGAACCACACTCCGTCGTCTTTGATCATTACATTTCTGCTTTGGCAATCGCGGTGCATGAAATATTGCTGTTCCTCCTGCATCAGGTAACTGCTCAGCATTTCAAAATCGTTCAACAATAAATTCTTGTCGTAGGGCAAATCAAGTGCACGAACGAAATAGTAAAGAAAATAAAGCAGATCTGAATAAATTGCCTGTTTGTCGAATGACCTGGTTGCAATACAATTGCTGTAATCGATGTTTCTTCCTCCCACAATCTGCAGTTGAGCAAGTGAGGTACAGGTTTTTTTGAATAAATTTTTTACATGTTCCGAGAATCCTTCTTGTTTGATCACATCAAAAAGAGAAAGATCTCCCAAATCAGATTGAACATAGAACTGCTGGGCAGTATCGACATATTCAATTCTTGGGACAAACAAGCCCTGGTCCGAGAAATGATTGGTAAAGGAGACAAATGCATTGTTTTCTGGAACATTAGAGGGATTGTAGGTTAAAATAAATGACTGCTCCCCTTTTTTCAAGCGAAAATACTGACGGTTGCTGCCCGCCTGTTTCAACGATTCAATCTCAATTCCTTTGTCAGCATCCCACTTGTTTACTGCGGCGGTAATTTTTTCAAATGCATTGTGCATGATGCAAAGTTATTCTTTATTCATACAAGTAGCTTCTGGTTGTATCTTTGACACATGCAGAAGAAAGAAATGGACGAGTTGGGCCGATTGAGCAAATCAGCATTTCAAGATGCACAGAAAATGCCCATTGCCGTTGTATTGGAAAATGTGAGGAGCATGCACAACGTAGGGAGTGTTTTTAGGACTTCTGATGCCTTTTTGGTGCAAAAAATATATTTGTGTGGCTATACCCCTAAACCGCCACACCGCGATATTCAGAAAACAGCACTGGGCGCTACCGAAACGGTTGCCTGGGAAGGGGTTGAGGAAATTGGCACATGCATATCAGATCTAAAAAATAATGGATATAGCATTTTTGCAGTAGAACAGGTTCATGGAAGCACATTGTTAGATCGGTTTACACTTTCAAATAACCAGGCCATTGCATTGGTATTTGGCAACGAGGCAGAGGGGGTGAGCACCAGCACGATTGCGTTGTGCGATGGCTGCATCGAAATTCCCCAATTCGGCAGTAAACATTCTTTCAATATCAGTGTTTCAGCAGGAATTGTACTTTGGGAAATCTATAAACAATTGAGGACTGAAAAATGAAAAAAATAGGTCATTACCTGTCACTCGTGAAATTCTCTCATACCATTTTTGCAATGCCATTTGCACTGATTGGTTTTTTCATGGGTGTGATGCATGCTGAGCAAAAGAATCCATTGAATGGATGGCAAAAAACCAAGGATTATTTTTCCAACCACGGAGAGGTGTTTTTATATATTTTGATATGTATGGTGACTGCAAGAAGCGCTGCCATGGCATTCAATCGTTACCTCGACAGAGAATTTGATGCAAAAAATCCACGTACTGCCATCCGAGAAATTCCAAAGGGAATCATCAGCCCTTCAAGTGCACTTCGATTTATCATTGTCAACTCGATTGTTTTTATGTGCAGCGCATGGATGATCAATATGAGCTGCTTCCTACTATCACCCATTGCTCTGTTGGTTATACTTGGATACAGTTATACAAAACGGTTTACTCCACTCTGTCATTTGATATTAGGACTAGGGCTGTCACTGGCTCCTACAGGTGCTTTCATTGCTGTAACCGAAGATATATCTGCAGCCGTTATTTGTCTCTCACTTGCTGTCATCGGATGGGTAAGTGGCTTTGATATTATCTATGCCTTGCAAGACGATGCGTTTGATACACACCAGGGATTGTACTCTATTCCAAGTTTTTTTGGGAGAAAAAACGCATTGTTCATTTCAAGAGGCTTGCATGCAGCAACTTCCATTTTATTGTTTGTTGTTGGACTGCTGCAAGGGATGCACTTCGTATATTTTACAGGGTTGGCGATTTATGTTGGACTTTTGGTCTACCAGCAAAGCATTGTAAAAGCGAATGACCTGAGCAAGGTGAACATCGCTTTTATGACCGCGAACGGAGCTGCAAGCATAGCTTTTGCATATTTTACTATCATGGACTTAGTTTATTTCGGATAAATGGGAAGAATTCTTGCACTGGATTATGGGAAAAAAAGAACCGGTATTGCGGTAACGGACCCCTTGAAGATTATTGCAACCGGGCTTCAAACCATAGAAACAGAGAAGTTGTTTGATTTTCTGAAAGAGTATGCAGCCAAAGAGCCTCTTGAAAAAATCATTATTGGAGATCCGGTCAATCTAGACGGAAGCTCAACCGATATGACAGCAGCCGTTCATCATTGTATCAGAAGATTAAAAAATCTCTTTCCAGCAATTCCCATTGTAGCTATAGACGAAAGGTATACTTCTAAAATGGCTACCAAAGCCATGTTGGAGATGGGAATGAAAAAAAAGGAACGTCAGGAAAAAGCGAATATTGATTTGATTGCAGCAACGATGATGTTACAGGATTATTTGGCAAATAACATTTTATAACCAGGCTTGACCCTTCCCGCGCTGATATCCTCGAGCTTCTTTTTAAGCAACTTTCTCTTGATGAGTGAAATGCGGTCAATAAACAACTTCCCTTCAATATGATCGTACTCATGCTGAATCACGCGCGCATTGAGTCCGCGGAAAGTTTCTATTTTTTGAACAAAGTTTTCATCGCAATATGATACAGTGATGATGTTCTCTCTTGAAACTTCTTCTCGGAATCCAGGCAGACTCAAACAGCCTTCATCGCAAGACCATTCGTGACCACTTCTCTCAGAGATATGCGCATTGATAAAAACTTTTTTCAAGCCAGTTTCTCCTTCAAATTGCTCTCTTTCATCTTCATCACTGTTGCTATAAACCTGTTCTGTATCAATTACAAACAGCCTGACTGCCTTGTTGATTTGAGGCGCGGCGATTCCCATACCATGTGAATTGTACATGGTTTCCCACATGTCAGCAATCAAAATATCCAAGTTGGGATAATCTGTTGTTATATCAACACAAACCTGTCTCAGCACAGGATGCCCATATGCAACCACTGGAAGAATCATACTGCAAAGATACTGAAGAACTAGCCGTTGTAAAGAAGATCGTAGTATTCTGTTGCCATGCGATTGGAATCGAACCTGAACCGCACGTCTTTCATGCCATTTTGAACAATCTGACGCCAAGTATGGGGTGCATCGTAATAAAGGGGTAGGATTTCCTGCTGCAAGATTCTATACAGCTCATTCAGATCATAGTCATCTTGGTCATGGACATGCATGTTCTCGTAGTCTTTGGGAGGAACAACAAATCCATTGTTGCCGTGATTGACAAATTCTACAATCCAGCCATCATTGGTAGAAAAATTTACGGCACCATTCATTGCTGCCGTCATACCGCTGGTACCGGAGGCTTCTCTGGGTACGCGGGGATTGTTCAACCATACATCCGCTGCCTGCTTGAGTCGCTTACTCAATCCCAATTCGTATCCTGCACATACAGCCATGTTTTTATGGTTCTTGCTCAGATGTACAAGATGATTGAATTCTGTGATGGCAGGATAATCAACCGGATATGGTTTACCAGCCCAAACAATTTGAACCGGGTATTTCGTACTGGCCAGCAATGCTTCAAATCTTTCCCTATCACGTGTCAACAAATCTGCTCGTTTATAGCCTGCAAATCTTCTTGCCCAAACGATTGTAAATATGTCCGGATCGAGGAGTTTGCCTGTTTGATCAGCAACAAGATCAAATGCTCTCTTTTTGAGATATCTTTTTCGGTCATTAAACTTTTCATCATTCTGTTCGTCCATTGCAAAATAGAGTTGCTTGTCAGCCCAATATCTCCAGTTCTGTGAATTGGTGATATGGATAATGGGACAAACGCCGTCATGCTTACCCCACATCTTTCTGCTGACGTGTCCGTGCAACTCTGAAACAGCGTTGGACAATCTTGCAAATCTGAGTGCTGCGAGCGAATGATTGAATTGATCATCCTCCGTGCCTGTTATTTCTCTCACTTTAGAAAGTGGCATACCGCAGAAGTAAGACATTTTTTCACAGAGATAGATATCATGTTTTTCATTGCCTGCTTCCTCAGGCGTATGTGTAGTAAATACCAGCTGTCGCTTCAACGCATCCAGATCACCTCCATTTTTATTCAACAAATAAAACGCGGTGGAAATCGCATGTGCCTCATTCAAATGATATACATCCGGCTTGTATCCCAACTCATCAATCAGTTTTGCACCTCCCACTCCCAATAAAATAAACTGTGCAACTTTTGTTGCAACATTTGCATCATACAGACGATGTGTAATTGTTTGAGACACATAATCATTCTCAGGAAGATCTGTACTCAGCAGAAACAAAGGTGCTGATTTGAATGTTTCCGGATTTAAATAAAAAGCTTTGACCCAAACCGGTGCATCGTGTATCATGATCTGAAACTTGATGCCTGTATCTTCCAGAAAATTGTAAATTTTTTCATTCCACTGAACCTGCAATGTCTGATCTTGGTTTCTAGCCTGATCATAATAACCATACTTCCAAAGTATTCCGACTCCTATTAAATGCTGACGCAATTCATATGCACTTCTCAAATGTGAACCAGATAAGAATCCCAATCCTCCACTGTATATTTTGAGGGGTTGGTGAACCGCAAATTCCATGGAGAAATATGCTACTTTTTTTGAAAAGCGGGAGTCAACAGAATAGGGCAAAGAATAGTTCCTGAAGTTGGACATGATCCGTTTTTTATAAGGCCGCAATATAGTCCCAAAAAGGGAATGCAAGAAATTAATATGTATTTTTTACACATTCTGTTGAAAACTTATACGCTCCTGCATGCTGTAAGCTTTAATGATAAAAAAACTACATTTGACCAATACTCGAATATGAGAAAATTTTTCTTCTTGTTTGCGATATTGACTACCATGATTTCCTGCAATGAGAGGGAGAAGGATATCAATATAGACGAAGAAATCGCAACGGGTGATTTCATCAAAGCCTTTAAGGCTGTGGAGTTACCTGTACAATTCAAACAGGACTATTTTGAAAAAAAAGAATCCGACAGCAATTATATCAAGTCCTCTGTAGTTTCAAAATTCATTCCTGACAGCGTCTTTAAAAATGAATTGGGTAAAACAAAAGATGTAAAGTTTTACAGAAAAGGAAGATATGCAGCTGAAGAAACAGGTGAAATTTATTTATTTCTGACTGCCCAGAAAAAAGAAAAAAGGTACGCTTACATAATTTGTTTTGACAAGGAGGAAGTTTTTAAAACAGGGATGTTGCTAAGCGAAAAAAGCTACAATCCTTCTATAACTTACGACGGAAGCATTGATAAGAGATTGGCCATTACCAAAATGAAGAACAGCAGTATTGGAAATGGCAAAGCCTATTACAACAAAAGTGTTTTTGTATACAATACAGAAGGCGTTTTTACTTTGATACTTACCGAAAGCAACGAGCCAGTAATTGAAAAGGAAGTATACAATCCTATTGATACGCTTCCCATGACACAACCTTTGAGTGGCAATTATATACAGGACAAGAAAAATTTTATCGCCGTCAGAGATGGAGGTAAAAGCGGTAAATTATTGTTCTTCATTCACGTAGACAAATATGGCAAATCCTGCACCGGAAGCCTTAGAGGAGACATCACACAAGTAAAGCCGAAAGTATATCAATACAACAAAGCAGATGATCACTGTGTGCTTGAATTTACGTTCAGTAACAGTGGTTTGCTGGTGAAAGAACTGGAAGCATGTGGAAATCACCGATCAGTAAGATGCAGTTTTGATGGAAGATTTTCCAAACAAAGAAAGAAAAACAAAAAATAAATCAGAGGATTTGTCCCTGGATCAAATCATCCAAGGTTTCTCTTTTACGGATGAGCCTCATTGCACCTTTATTCAGAAGCACCTCTGCGGGACGTGCCCTTGAATTGAAGCGACTGCTCATCTCAAAGCCATAAGCACCAGCATTTTTAAATACCAGGATGTCACCTGGATTTACTTCATTCATTGTTCTGTCCCACGCAAACGTATCGGTCTCACAGATATTGCCAACAATATTGTATGTTTTCGGGGCACCTTTGGCGTTACTGATATTGTCAATTATATGATATGCATCATAGAACATGGGACGTATCAAGTGGTTGAACCCACTGTCAACACCCACAAAAGTTCTGGTAGGATTTTCTTTGATGATATTCGCTTTGGCAAGAAAATAACCAGCTTCACTAACAAGGAATTTCCCTGGTTCAAACCAAATCTGAAAGCTTCGATCATTCGATTGCTGAAATTGATGAAGTGTTTCAAAAAGTTTTTCGCCCAGCTCTTCGATATTTGCACCTTTCTCATCTGGCTTATAAGGAACTTTGAATCCACCACCCAGATCAATCACCGTCAATTCATCAAATTGTTTGCTCAATTCAAGCAATAAATGGAGTCCATTCAAAAAGACATCCACTTCCTTGATTTCGCTTCCTGTATGCAAGTGCAATCCTTTGATGGCAATACCGGTTTGTTCTCTAATGGCGAGAATTTCGCTGACCTGATCAATCGAGATGCCGAATTTAGAATCGATATGCCCTGTTGAAATTTTAATATTCCCCCCTGCCAGGATGTGTGGATTGATGCGCACAACTACAGGGTAGGTATTCCCATATGCAAGTCCAAATTGTTTGAGAATTTCCAGGTTGTCGATATTGATATTGGCTCCAATGGCAACTGCCTCTTTGTAGTCTTCAAATGCAACACTGTTTGGAGTGAATATGATTTTTGAAGGCTCAAACCCCGCTCTTAGGGCAAACGCTACTTCGTTCAAACTTACACAATCGATGCCTGCACCCAACTGTTGAAAAATACGCAAGATGTTGATATTGCTCAAGGCCTTGCACGCATAAAAAATCTTAACATCAGATTTTTGAAATGCATGTATCAGTTTTGCATACTGAAAATGAATACGCTCTTCATCGTAGACATACAAAGGTGTTGAAAATTCTTCAGCTGCCTTGAGTAGTATTTCATTTGATAGTGTAGGAGCCATGATTGGAATGAGATTTAGAACTAAGCTCCTTCGATATTCTCTCCTTGAGCATCTTCGCTATTCTGTCCCTCTTCGTTAGTGCCTTGTCCCTGCACTTCCCCTTCCATTTCAAAATGCTCGGCATTGACCAGGGTTGGCATGACAATTTGCTCAGCAAGGACTTCATTTATTTTTGGCAATTCATCAGACGTATTGATTCCAAAGTAATCCATGAAGTGACGGGAAGTAGCATAGATAAGAGGTTTGCCAACCATCTGCTCATTTCGACCTGAGATCACAATCAATTCTTTTTCCAATAATTTCTGAATCGAGTAGTCACAGTTTACGCCGCGGATGGCTTCAATTTCGGATTTGGTAATCGGTTGCTTATAAGCTATGATTGCAAGCGTTTCCAATGCTGCAGTGGATAACCGCTTCAAAAATTTATCGCCATTCAATTGTGCGATGGTGGTGTGGAACTCTTTTTTGGTTAGAAACTGCCAACCGCCGCCGCTTTGTCTCAGTTCAAATGGATAGAATTCGGATTGGTATTTTTCATTGATGCCTTCAATGCTGGTCTCTACCTGATCCAATGTCACTTTATCATCCATGAAACCAAATGCATTGTTGATCAGTTCAACAATTTCAACAACAGCTAATGGTTTCTCACTGGCAAAAATCAGTGCCTCTACATGATTGATTAGATTGGCTATTTCCATTGATATTAAAATCTTTTTCCCCTTTTTGGGGTGGTAAATGTAAGGGAATATCGCGAGATCTTACCCTTGCAAAGCAGCAGCTCCACTCACAATTTCTGTAAGTTCAGTTGTGATCGCAGCCTGCCTTGCTCTGTTGTAAGAAATCTTCAATGTTTTGAGCAATTCGTTTGCATTTTCAGATGCTTTGTCCATCGCTGTCATCCTTGCACCATGCTCAGATGCATTTCCATCCAATACAGCTTTGTATAGTTGCGTATTCAAAATTTTTGGCATCAGCTCAGCGATCAGTACATCCTGAGATGGCTCAAAAATAAAATCAGCTTTCTGTACTGTATCACCTTCGTTTTTTTCCTGTTTGGGTATCGGCAGGAAAGGCTCGGCAACAAAACGCTGGGTGGCGGCATTTTTGAATTCACTGTACACAATTTCCACTGCATCAAACTCTTTGTCTGCAAATGCTTTCACTGCAGCCTGTGCACATTTCTGAACACTTTCAAATGACAGTTGAAAAAAGATGTCTTTGAATCTGGTATCGACATTGTATCCTCTTTTCTGAAAAAATTCAGCACCTTTTTTTCCGATAGACCATATCGTTAAATTTCCATTGGCCTGCACATTGCTGTAACGCTGCTGAATGGCCGCAACTGCTGCCTTTTGGATGTTGGCATTGTAAGCTCCGCACAATCCCCTGTCACTTGTGATCACAATCAACAACACTTTTTTGATGGGTCTTACATCTGCCAATGAAATATTGGCACTGCTGTCAACATTGCTAACGATGTTGCTCAGCATTTCCTGTAATTTTTTTGCATACGGACGCATCTGAATAATGGCATCTTGCGCACGACGCAATTTTGCAGCACTTACCATCTTCATTGCCTTCGTTAT
>Ga0192647_102566_pt1 | contig 11245 bp, 12 predicted proteins | sample LauGreFa1BDMLBSN_2_FD_133046 | JGI IMG/M metagenome (GOLD analysis project Ga0192647, IMG submission 133046) | Freshwater lake microbial communities from Lake Michigan, USA - Fa13.BD.MLB.SN - reassembly | ecosystem: Environmental > Aquatic > Freshwater > Lake | place: Lake Michigan, USA...
GACCTTCTACTTTCTCTTCTCTCATTGATAAAATTCAAGAACGTGGTTATGTTAAAAAAGAAGACATAAAAGGAAAGGAGATTGTGTGTAAAGACTACGAATTAGAAGATGGAGAAATATCTGAAATAGAAACAACGAGAGAATTTGGAAATGAAAAAGGAAAGCTAGTTATTCAACCACTTGGAGTTGTAGTTATGGAATTTTTAGATAAACATTTTGGAGCATTATTTGAATATAATTATACTAAATTAATGGAGGATTCTCTTGATAAAATTGCAAAAGGAGAAGAAATATGGCATAATTTATGTGGCGAATGTAACAAACAAATAGATGATATTATAGATAATATGGGCATGGAGCATAAAATTGAATATAAAATAGATGACAATAATACTTATATTATTGGAAAATATGGACCTGTTATAAAGCATGTTGAAGAAGTGGATGGTAAAGAAGAAATTCAATTTAAACCAATTAAAAAAGATGTTGATATTAAAAGTCTGGAAAAAGGCGAATTTACTGCTGAAGATATTATTGATAATAATAAAACAGTCAAGAGTAATTTTATACTTGGTCAATGGGAAGGTAAAGATGTTTATTTAAAAAAAGGAAAATTTGGTCTTTACATATCTTGGGGGGAAAATTCAAAAACATTAAAAGAATTAGGCAATAGACCTATTGAAAATATAACATTTGATGAAGTTAAGGTATACTTAGAAGAAGGATCACCGATAATTCGAGAGATAAATGCAAACACTTCTATTAGGAAAGGTCCAAAAGGTGATTATTTATTTTATAAAACACCTCGACTAAAAAAACCACAGTTTTATGATATAAAGGCGTTTGTTTCTGAAATAAAAGAAGACTATAAAATATGTAATATCAGTATTTTAAAGTCATGGATTAAGGATAAATATAATATTTAATAAATTAAGTTAACGAGTTCCAAGTTAACGCGTTCCAAGTTAACGAGTTCCAAGTTAACGAGTTCCAAGTTGTGGATATAATGCAGTTTTAGAATTTCTTAAAATTTGCGGCATTTGCAATACAAATTCAATAACAAATGAAAAAGGAAATACACCAAATTCAGCAGCAGTTCCATTGTGATATCTAAATTTAAATTTTAATTTTCTCATTCTCTCTGCTGGTGGATTATAAAACTTGTATGGAATAGAATCACGATCAAACCACTGTGAAATAGGGGTTGTTGGAACGGCAATTTTGGCAAATGCAGAATTTACAACTCCATTTGTTTGATTAGTTTTTAAAGTAAATTCGCTAATATTATATGGAGATGTTTCGTCAATACAATTGTTGCCTTCAACTTCCATATAAAAATAAGCAGGTCCCATTAAATTAATTTTTTCAAAACATTGGACCCAATGTACTTCGGAGCCTTTTAAAGCGGGGTTTGGTAATAACCAATAACCATTATCTCCTGGAAATACATCGCCATAAAAAAAACGCGGAACAACAATTCCATTATAATCCGCAAAATCAGTTATATTTGTTAAATTAGAACCGCTTATTGAAATAGCATTGCATCTTGTTAATCCGAGATTGCCTGGTAGCCCCCAATTATCAAAGTCTGGTAAACTAACTCTTGGTCCGCATCTCGAATTTTCAAATAATTCTTGTTTAATAAGCTGTGTTTCGTTTGTTAATATAAAACCATCACATACATTTCCAAACCATATTTTTTGACTAACATTATTATAAACAATAATAAAATTGGAATATCCACCTTTTGATTTAAACTCAGCAAGAGCGTCTAAATATTCTTGCTGTTGTGCAGGTGTTAAACTTGGGTCAACTGATTTAGTGTTAAAATATTTTATTAAACTAGATGTTACAGATTGATTAAATTTATTAGTTAATTCAGTAACCATTTGCTGAGGATTATAAAATCCTTCTTCAATAAATATTTCATAAAGTTTATTTTGATTTAAAAAAAAGTATTCAAATTGTTTTTGCACTAAAATATCTGAAACTCCGTTAATATTTGGATTGTATGGATTATTAATTTTAAATGTCATACTAACATTTGAATTAAAACTTGAAAATGTGTTATAATTGGCAGGGAAAGTCCAATTTGTAAGTCTTAAAGCGGCAACATTTAATAAATCTTGTGGCATTTCAATTTCAAATTCGCTTGCTGAAGGATACTTAAGCATATCTCTATCTTGTGAATGAAATGACACATATTTTTTATAATAAATATATTCCTGTGAATTAGGTATTAAAGGATGAGAAGTATCGAGATTAAATGGTATTTGTCCATTAGAAAAAGGAAAGTCAGCCATATTATTATATTATATGATTTTTTTATATATTTAAATTAAAAATGCAAATATATAATATACTATATTATAATGTCTTTATTTAGTTCAGTTGCTAATTATGGTGGAAAACAACCCGATAATACTCAAGGTATTAAACAATTCGTGCAAAGTCCAGGCGGTCAAGCTGTTTGGATATATAAACGCCTGCCAAGTGGACTTCAAGTTCAAACGCCGGCAGATAAAATTAGACCTGTTTATATAAATACTGATTTATATGTTAATGGTTCTATATTTAATCCATCTGATTCTATTCTTAAAAAAGATATTCAAAATGTAAGTCGAGAGAAAATGGATAATTTGCTTAATTTAAATGCAGTATCTTATAAATTAAAAGAAGACTTAAATTCTAAAGAACATTTTGGATTTATAGCTCAAGAAGTTGAAAAAATTTATCCAGAATTAGTTAAAAATTCTGAAATGGGATATAAAACAGTTAATTATATTGAATTAATACCTATTCTTGTTTCTAAAATTCAGGATTTAAATAAGGAAATCCAAGAACTTAAAGAAAAAATTAAGTAAAAACATAAATTCAATAAAAAGATTTGTATTAATAAAATATTATATTAATATAAATGGCAAATTGGTATTCAAGTGTTTATAAAGGCTTTATTGTAGCAGGTTTAATATCTTTTATAGTTGGAATTTTCTCTCAAGGATTAGTTTCTTTAAATTCATATATTGCCGGTTATTCTATTTTGATTATTGCTATTGCTATGATGCTTATTATAATATTTAATAATATTCTTAAAGTAAATGAAGGTAGTTCTACTTTACAAGTTTTATCATCTATTTTAATGTCATCTGGACCATTTTTACTTATTTTAGCTGTTATATCAATGGTGTTATATTTAATAGTTAAATATAAAAACAATATTATAGATAACCGCGTATCAAATGGTTATTATTCATTTAGCAATATAACAGCACTTTTAATATTTATTCAATTATACATTATATATACTAATGTATTTTCAGATAAATTTCAAAATACTGGTAAAATAGATAAGGTTACATCAAGCCTTATTTATTTACTTGGTGTGTTAAGTTCTATGAGCACAGCTGTTTTATATATAATATTAAAATACTATACTACAGATGGTTTTGCTACTTTACAGTAAAATTTAATTATAAGTACTAATTAATTTTAATAAATTTAAATGTTAATCCATATTTGTCTTGAGTTTCCCAAATGCCAGAAATCTTTAATATTAAATTACATTGAGCTTTGCTTCCTATATCATTTGATATTTTAATATTTCCATTTATTAATTGATCATAAATTTTATATTGTGGAATTTTATCAGCAAAATTATATTTTTCAATAATCTCTTCTTCTATTATTTTAAGTTTAGTTATTAACTCTTTGTGATTAGCTGGATTAAAACTACATTTATATTTAGAATAATATTTTTCACATGTAATATCATTTAAGGTTATAAGTAAATAAATACCATTAAGCGTTAAATTAAAGTTTGAATATAAAATTCTAATAAAATTACCTTCATTCATGACATTGTTTTTAATGGGTTCGCAAAAAAATACGCATTTTTTATCATATTGTTCTATTTTTTTAACTATATTCATTATTGCCTATTTAATATTATAAAATGTTTTTATTATATAATTTAAAATATATTATATAATAATTTATATATACTACAATGAGAGATAAACCAATAAGAAAAGTGCGTTGTAAAACAAAAAATAAAATTAGAATTAAAAGAAAAAATAAAACAAGAAGACGAAAATTATATAAATTAAAAGGAGGATTTGTATCTCAACAAGTAATAAATATACCATATAGTGAAAACTTAACAGAATCTATTAATACTGCTTTAGTGCCAATATTTGAAGCAATTCCGTCATTTTCAAAAGATTTAGTTTATATATCATTTGGAAGTAAATTAAATGAGAGAACTTTAGAAAGTGAATATCTAGATCCAGATTTTACATATATGAATAGAGTAAATGCTGGTTACCAAATGGTACCATTTTTTTTATGTAAAAATTCAAATCCAAGATTAAAATTACTATGTGAAGGAAGACCATGCAAGGTATTAAATATTGTTATTGACTTATTTATAGATGAAACAGATATAGAAAATTCAAAAAAATACATAACAGAATCATTAACAAATAAGAGAGAATTAAATGAGCCTTTAGATACATCAAATATTACGCAATTTTTTATAAATATTTCGGATGTTAGAAATGGCATACTTCAGGACGCAATGAAACAAGGTAAAAATCCATATACAGCAGACGAACATCATTTATTTTTAGGAATGATAGCAGATGTTTTATGTAAAAAAATGAAAGAAAATGGAATTGATGAAAAGAATTTTATGCTTTGTAACTATATTAAATTTAAACATCCAAATCCAATAGAACAAAATATAGGCATAAAAGCTTCAAATACATTAGAAAAAGTTATGATTGATAATAAGTACGAAGATAGCTATTACGAATGGTATGGATATAGACGAATGGTATTTTATAATTGTATAGTATTAAAAAAATATATTGATATAATTGAGGTTGGTTTTAGTTTTAATAAATTTAGTATTTTAAACGGTTTTGAAAAAAATCAAAATAAAATATTTGAACTAAATAAGTCTGGATTTAAAAAGGGAGAGGACAAATTTCGAGATATTTTAAAATATATTTATCCGATAAAAAATCCATATTATGAAATTGAACCACCAGGTGGTTATCCCGCAGATAATTCTAATAATTTTTGCTATAGTGTATATGATTTAATGGTTGAATAAAATAATATAGTATAAAATATAATATAAATACGTTATATTTTATAATAAAGATTGCATATAATATATAATATTCGATGAAATTTTATGAAACGCATTTTGAAGAATATATTCAAGAAAATAAACGCGCCAATTTACATCCAAAATTAGACAAAATATATGAAAAATTTCCAAAAACTTTAAATGAACTAAAAAATGTCATATTTTATGGACCCAGTGGCACCGGTAAATACACTCAAGTATTAAAGGCAATTAAAGGTTATAGTCCATCAGAGCTAAAATACGAGAAAAAAATAAGTTTAACCTATAATAAACTGCAATATTACTTTAAAATAAGTGATATTCATTATGAAATTGATATGTCTCTCTTAGGTTGTAATTCAAAACTACTTTGGCATGAAATTTATCAGCAAATCATTGATATTATATCAGCAAAAGCAGATAAGTCTGGTATAATTGTGTGCAAATATTTTCACGAAATACATAGTGAATTATTAGAAAATTTTTACAGTTATATGCAGTTAAATAGTGCAATGCCGGTTGATTTGAAGTTTATATTAATAACTGAAGAAATTAGTTTTATACCTGATAATATATTAAATTGTTGTGAAACAATACGAATAAGCAGACCAACAAAAACATCTTATACAAAGTGTATTAAGGCTAAATTGCCAACAAAAATAAATATAGAAAATATAACTAATATAAAAAGCTTGCATTTATATAATGAAGATTTAATGCTTCAATATAGAATAATTTGCAATAAAATTATTAGCAATTTAGAGTCAGTAAATAATATACAATATCTTAAATTTAGAGATATACTTTATGACATTTTTATATATAATTTAGATATAACAGATTGTATTTGGTATATTCTCTCTTCATTAATCGAAAAAAAGAAAATAAAGAAGGAACAAATGTCAAGCATCCTTATTAAAACATACAGTTTCTTTCAATATTATAATAACAATTATAGACCTATTTACCATGTTGAAAATTACTTGTTATATTTAGCTAAATTAATACATGAATTTTAAAATTTATATTCTCCAAGGCCATGTATAATTACTTTGAGGTAAAACATTTCTATTATAAAAATTATAACCGCTAATATAACTGCTCATTGGTGATGGAATAACATTATTTGCTTGAGCAACAAAATAAAAACTACTGTAATTATTAGGAATGCCTCTTCTATAAGTAATAGCACTAGTGTGAATAGCCATTTATAATATATTAAAATATTAAATTTAATTAAAAATATTTTAATACTTAAAGTTTGCATATATTAAATTATATGGATTTAAATGAAGCATATAATGCCTTGGAAATTGATGTAAATAGCACTACAGTTTCACAAGATTACATTAAAAAACAATATAGAAAAATGGCTTTAAAATATCATCCAGACAAAAATGGAAATACGCCAGAATCAAACGAAAAATTTCGCAAAATAAACGAAGCGTATAATTATTTAAAAAATATATATGTTGAAGATGATGAAAACGTAGATGTTGAAGAACCAAATATTTTTCAGTCTTCTCTCTATACTGATATTTTAAAAGCATTTATAAAGACTTCTTTTGAAGGTTCAATATCTAAAATCGTAAGTAAAATAATTGATGCAGGTAAAAAAATATCTGTTAATTTATTTGATGAATTAGATAGAGACACGGCTTTGCATATTTACTCTTTTCTCTCTACAAATCGTTCTACACTTCATTTAAGTCAAGAGATTTTGGATATTGTTAGAGAGATTGTAGTTAAAAAGTATGATAATGTTGAGGTGTATAAGTTAAATCCAAGCATAAATGATTTATTAAATAATAATTTATATAAATTAAATATAAATAATGAAGTTTTATTTGTTCCATTATGGCATAATGAGTCATATTTTGACTGTTCTGGATGTGAAATAATGGTTATATGTGAGCCTGAATTACCGCCATTAATTAAAATTGATGATGATAACAATATTTGGACTGAAACTATAATAGATATTAATTTTCTCTCGAATTTAATATTAAATAACTCTTATATGCCAATAAAAATAGGTAATTTAGAGCTGAGCATTCCAATATCTAATTTGTATATGAAAAAAGAGCAATTTTATAGGATAAAGGCGCAAGGTTTATCTAAAATTAAATCAAATATTTACGATGTATCTGAGAAATCTGATATAATAGTTAAAATTATATTACAATAAATAAGATGTTATTTTAGAGTTAACATCAGAATTTAGCTTAGTTTTATTTAATTCTTTTAAAGCTTCTCTCGAAGTAAATATATTATTAACAGTTTTAATTAGATTTTCCATTTCATTTAATCGCCTTTCAGAGTTATAAATGCTTGCAGCTTCCAACGAATTACAAGGTCCACCATATTCAATTAACCTTTTTGCAGTAATTTCTCTTACTTTTTCAACTGTTTTAAGTGATAATTCATCATCAGGATGCAATCTAATTTGTCCGCCGAAATAATAATGTCCATTATAATATTTTTCTTTAGTATCTGCTAGATATTCATACAATACTTTACTGTATTTATTAAACGCTTCTCTCTCGTCATTATTTTCAAAAACAAAATTTAACAGAGAATTTAATGTAAGCTTCGGTAATGAGGTCATTCTATTATTTTGTCATTCATTTATTAATTCATTTTAATTTCAATTTTATTTTAAATAATAAGTATTTTAATTTTACAATATAAAAAATATATTGTAAAACGATAAGAAAAAAAATTTTTATATTTTTATAATTTTATAATTTACATTTTATTTATTCCTTCTTCTTTGAAACAACTCTCTTCTTCTTTTCTTCTACAGGCGCAGCAGCAACTTCAGCAGGCTTTTCTACAACAACAGGCTTCTCAACAGGCTTAGGAGGAGGTAAAGTCATCTCTTCTTCGTCATCAGTATCCTCAACAATACTACTACTAACAGCATCATTTTGGTCAAGTTCAGGTTGAGGAGCAGCCTTCAATGCAGCCATATCAGCAGGTCTAACAGTTAAGAAACAAGTATCATCAGCAATTGATGAAGTCTTAGGCTTTCTAACAATAACTTGCTTCAAATTCCAAGTAATAGAAACCTTTGCAGGATTACCAATAAACCATAAACCAGCGCATTGAATTAAACATACGACTTGAATAGGAGCCTTTGAATTAGAAACAAGGAAATCAAGAGGAGTTACACCAGGCTCAGACTTACCCTTAACATAAAGAGGATTGTAATCTTCATCGAAAACAGAAGTTTGCCATACATCCTTCCAGCAAGGCAACTTAAGAGTTAGACTGGGAGACTTATCATAATCACGCTCTTCACTTCCATCCTTCTTAGGATACTTCAACATAGGACCCATCTTCTCATCCATAACCTCCATAGACTTAATTTCCTTACCAAACCAATCCTTAGAATAAGTCATAGCATCTTGCTTAATTTTATTCTCAACAGCCTTCATTTGCTCAAGGAATGCATCAGCATCAGCAGTAGTATATTGTCCCTTAGCAAATTGCAAAGACATAGTATACTTACCAGTTCCCTTAGTAATAGGCTTTCCATCAGGACCTTTTCCAACAACTTCCTTTGACTCTTGAGCGCCCCATGAACTCATAAGAGGCACAGAAATAGTAAGCGATTCCTTAGCATACTTATTATATAAATTAACAACCTTTCCACCGGCAGGATTAGCCTTAGGAGCACTGTATGAGAATACAGTCAAATCAATATTAGTTCCGTCGATAATAGCAGGAGTAGACATCTTAGTTAGTATACTTTACATTATTGAGTTATCTTTAAATCAATTTTTTTTTATAATATAAATTAAATTTTAATATAGTGCCGTTTTTTAAGCTTACCATATATGATAAGCATTTTAAAATATTTTTTAAAAACTTAATATGCAAAATAAGTTTTTGAATATATACAATTTATGATTTTAATGCTTACCATATATGATAAGCATTTTAATTTTATATAATATAATAAAACTATTCAAAAAGAAAATATAATTATAGTATATATGACAGAGATATTAAAGAAAACAAAAAATGCTGGATCTATATTTGATGATTATGTAGCGGTTATTACTGCAAATTGTGAGAAGTTGATGGTTTTTCCAAGCAAACTTGAAAAAATAAATGAAGAGAAATTAAGCATTCCAACAGTATACAATTATAAGTCAATTCTTAAATATAACTACAGCTTAGCTCAGTTAAAAACTATTTTAAAATTTTATAAATTAAAAATAAGTGGAAATAAAACAGAATTATTAGCCCGTTTATATTCACATTTACATTTTTCGTCTGAAATTATTAAAATTCAAAAGATTTTTAGAGGCAAATTAGCAAGAACTTATTTTAAATTACATGGGCCTGCAGCATTTAATCGTAGTTTGTGTACAAATTCAGATGATTTTATTACTATGGATCCACTTGAAGAAATGAGTTTTCATCAATTTATAAGTTATAAAGATTTGGATGGATTTATTTATGGTTTTGATATTGCTTCTCTCTTTAATTTGTTTGTAAAAACAAAAAATGGAGAGAAAGTTCAAAATCCATACAATAGAAACGTTATTTTAGAAACAATTATTAATGATGTAAGAAAAATAGTTAGATTAAGCGTTATCCTTAAATTGCCTATAAAATTGTGTTATGAAGACGAAACTGCATCTGTGTCAAATGAAAAAGCAATTGAATTAAGAGCATTAACACTTTTTCAAAAAATAGATGAATTAGGCAATTATTCAAATTTTCAATGGTTTCTCTCTTTAAATAAAATAAAGCTTATTAGGTTAGTGAGAGAATTGGCAGATATATGGAATTATAGAGCTCAAATAGAAATGCAAGTAAAAAGAAATATTTGCCCGCCAAATGGAGATCCTTTTAGAAATTTAAATATGCATTACATTAGCTCAGAAACAAACATAAGCAATATTCAAAAAGTAATTTTAGAAGTTTTAGAAAAATTCGTTAATAATGGCGTTGATAAGGATAGTAAAGCTTTAGGAGCATGTTATGTATTGGGAGCTTTAACTATTGTTAACGATGATGCTGCTACATCGCTTCCTTGGCTTTTTCAAAGCTTTTCCCCATTTTAATTTTATGTAGTGCCTATAATTAATAAGGGAATTAATTTATAATATCATATTATGCTAACAATATATATTATAAGCCTAAAAACTACTTAAAAGCATCCCTTTAGAGTATAGTATAATAAGATGCCCAAGAAAACCGTATCTAAGACTGCTACTGAGACTGAACAAGTCGTTGCTCCTGTTGTTGTTGATGCTGCCCCTGTTGCAGCTGAAAAGAAATCAAGAAAGCCCAAGGCTGTAAAGGCCGAGGCTGCTGTTGAGACTGCTCCTGCTCCTGTTGTTGATGCTGCCCCTGCAGCTGGTGATGCCGCTCCTGCTGCTGGTGATGCTGAGGCTCCCCTTGCAGAGCAATCTGTTGAGTTCCTTGCTAAGCTCCAACAACTCGGTACCCTTATTAATTCTATTAAGAGTGAATACAAGGCTCTCGAGAAGAAATGGTCTCGCGAGGTTAAGACTGCCCAAAAGCAATCCAGTAAGAGAAAGAGAAAGGCTGGAAACCGTGCACCCTCTGGTTTTGTTAAGCCCACTAAGATCTCTGATGAGCTTGCTTCCTTCCTTGGTAAGGAAAAGGGTTCTGAAATGGCTCGCACTGATGTTACCCGTGAAATCAACACCTACATTCGTGCTCACAAGCTCCAAGACTCTACCAATGGTCGCAAGATCAACCCTGATAAGAAGCTTGCAGCTCTTCTTAAGCTTAAGACCACTGATGAGCTCACTTACTTTAACCTCCAAAAGTATATGTCTCCTCACTTCGCCAAGGCTACTAAGGAAACTACCAGTGCTTAAAGCGTTAGCGACTGTAAAACAAAGTCCTTAAAGCGTTATCGACTGTAAAACAAAATTAAATAAAAATTAAATAAAAATTATTTGATTCGATTGAATCATATAATTTATTAAATAAATATAATTAAAATACTTATTTATATCAAGCAAAAAAAAGTTTCTCAATAATGTTTAAGATTCTACAAATATAAAGCCATCAGTTTTCAGCACTTCATTAATACTATTTTTCATTATAGGTCCATTTATA
>Ga0192647_102568_pt1 | contig 11243 bp, 5 predicted proteins | sample LauGreFa1BDMLBSN_2_FD_133046 | JGI IMG/M metagenome (GOLD analysis project Ga0192647, IMG submission 133046) | Freshwater lake microbial communities from Lake Michigan, USA - Fa13.BD.MLB.SN - reassembly | ecosystem: Environmental > Aquatic > Freshwater > Lake | place: Lake Michigan, USA...
AATCTAAGAAGGATAATTTCAGGTTTTATGATATTAAAAGGATTACTTATATTATTCTTGATGATGGAAGAAAAGAAATATTTAATATCCTTATTTTTATCCTTATCTTTATGAATGAAAAAATGTTTTAAATTAGAATTAAAAAAGACCATTAAGAGATTATAAAAGAAATTACTGGTTTTATTCATATTATTATTATATAGGATAAATATTAAAGGTAATTATCAGAAGATGAAAAAATATGACTATTAAAATGATTTTGAGGAATATTATATTTTTTATTTTCCTCATGTAATTCTGTATTTAAATTAATAAGTTCAAATTCATCATTTATATTTTTAAATAAAACATTATTATTTTTATCTGTAAGTAAATCATTTCTTACAAATATAGCATCTGATGAACAAGTACAAACAAGAGAATATCCTTTTTTATTTGCTAATTTTTTTAATGCTGTTATACTTGCACCACAATTAGAACTACCATCCCATATATAATTTTCATTATAATACATTACTTTATCATTACCTGGAGAAATATGATAATTCATTTCAATTGAAACAACACGTGGAAAATATTCTTTGATACTATTCCAAATATGAAAATCTTGTCCATCAATATCAATAGATAAGAAATCAAATTCTTTTGGAACATTATATTTTTCAAATAAATAATTAATATTAGATGCTTTTATAAATTCAATTTTAACATCATATTTTTTATCATTTATTGTTTGATTATAAGGTCTTTCAGAACCATCCATTAATAAACCATTAAATCCTAATCTACGCAAATAAGCAGTATTTCCCATACCAGAGTCATTACCGGAACTGCCAAATTCAACAAAAAATTTATTTGTAGTTCCAATTAATTCAAATATTTTTTCTAAAACACCATCTTGACCAAATTGTGAAAAAACTTTTTTTTGATATAAATTTAAATCCATTATTATTTATTTAATTATATATAATGTTTATATAATTATGAATTATATTAAAAATACATATGAGAAAATAGAAAAATAAAAGAGAAATGACAATGAGTTAATAATGGTTATGTGGATAATTATAAGAGAATATTATTTATAAATGAAAATGTTATTAATTAGAAGAAAGACCATTAACAATAAGAGAATATGCTAGAATTCAAATATTTGAAGATATTTATAAATTCACAATATAAACAAATAGGAAATTCATTAATACAATTATTAAATGAATAAAAAATGATAATTAAGAAAATAAAATAAACAAAATGGTTATTTATAATAAGTTATTTATAATATTTCTTTTATATCTGGTTTTATATGCATGTAATATTATTTATTTTTATTCTCCAATGTTAAATCAATATAACTTGAAGTTATTATCAACATTCATAACCATGTATGGATTATTTTTATGTATAATTTTTATATGTATTATTTATTATTATACTGATACGGATAATTAAATTTTTTATTTATAGTTATAAAAGAAGCAAAACCTTCTATTAATAATTCATGGTGAAAATCTTTAATGGTTTTATTTTTATTTACAAAAAAATAAAAATCTTTTAATTTAAGAATATGCATTTTTCCAATGAAATAAGATAATGACTGTCCTGGAATACATATATATCTATCAATCTCATTTTTATTTTCTTTTTTTTTATTTGGCAAATATGAATTTAAATATTCATAAGCTTGTTTATAAGTCCATCCATAATAATTAATACCAGTATCTACTATTAAACGTAATTTTCTTAATAAGGAATTTTCATTAATATCATCATTATAATTATTAACTAATGACTCAAAGTAATATGCAAAACCTTCTATTAAAGCATAATTAGAATAACCATAAATCTTATATTTAGGAACTTTGAAATGATATAAATATGAATAATGATAAAAATGAGCACATTCATGAATTAAAATTGAATATAAGTTAGTTCTAGTAATTTCATTAAAATAACTAAGGTTAATATAAATGATATTATCAATAACAGAAAAATAGGCAATAGAAGAATTTAATTCAAGTTCTTCTGGAACTGCTTTAATTTCAATTGAAGAATAAGAGAATTTATGAAAATAAGAAGAAATTATTTTCTTAGATTTTTTAATAAAATTAAAACAATCCTTAAACATATCATCTCTTGATTTATATAATTCTTCTTTTTTATTAGTATCATCATAATTACTATTACTTTTATTTTTAATGGCATTTAAACCAATGTTATGAATATCAGCAGGTGTTAAATCTAAAAATCCTATATATTCCTTTATTATAAATGAATATATATCTTTCCCATTTTTAATATAACATAAACCTATATCTGTTCTACAATAAGGATAATAATCCTTATGAATAAATTTATATAAGGATTGATATTTATATAAAGGTTTGATTTGTTGTAAAAAGTTTTTAATAATTATTTTAGGAAATGTGATATTTAAGGAAATTCCAATTTTAGCTTTTTTAATAATGGTATTAACAATCATATTAAAGTCATTTATTCTAGAATTTTTATAATCATCATTGGGAGGATAAATAAATTCATTTAAATATTCAAATTGAATAATAAAGTTATAATAGGAAGAAAATAAAAGAAAATTAATATTATTATTTAAATAAAATTCTATTAAGGATAATTGTAATTGTAATTCATTATGATTATTATTTTTATATTTTTCAATTATTTTTTTAAGATCATTAATATAAGTATCGTCTAATTGATTTTCAATATGACTAAGTGTATTTTTATCCTTATAACCATAAGTAAAACGATATGAAGGATTTAATTTTAAATAATCGTTATTAAAATTAATATAATCAGTATCATTCATTTCTAATTATTTATATTTTTTTAATAATCGTATTTTATGTTTCTTTTGACCTGTTTTACTAGATAATTTTTTTTTGAGATATAAATATATGTTTAAATAAAAATTAAATTCACTTATATTATTTGTACTTATCATATTATCTTTTAGCTTTTTTACAAGTAGTTTAAATAATTCTTTTTCTTGTTCTTCTAACTCTGTAATTTTACCAATAATTTCTTGATCAATTTTATAATTATAATTATAATTATAAGTTTGTTTAGAAACAAAAGGAATTTTAGATTTAGAAACAAAAGTAGAAGAATTGATATCACGATTAATAAGAGAAACACCACCACGTTTAGAACAATTTAAACATTCTATTTTATCTATAAAATTATTAAAAATGAAATAATTTTTTTCAATGTTTGTTATTATTCTATCAGTATAAGTATTTATATTAAATTTTCTTCTTTCATATTCGCTACTTATATTATTTTCAATACCTTTTGCATATTCATCAGTTTGACTTATATAATCTAATGATATTAGTATATAATCAGCATTAGTAATATCAAAATTAGTAATTTTAAATTTTGTTCCTATATTTATTAATAATTCAAATTCATAATAGGGATCATGTGATATATCATAATCAGGATTAGTTCCCAATGCTTCTGTAAAAGATAAATGTGCAGGATTATATTTAAAAGTTGCACCATAATATAAATGTTTAAATTTATCAAAATCTTTTTTAGGAATATTAAATTCAAATATAATTTGTTCTAATTGTGTAGCAGAAGGATCTAAAAATCCAGTAGAAACATCTTTAAATAAAGATGAACTTGAAAAATTATATATATTTATTTCTTGACCTATATTTATTTTTCTTGTATCAATACTTTCTTTTTTATCATCTAACCAACCATATAAATCTAATAAATCTTTCAAAGATTTTTTATCTTTAATTGTTAAACCTTTGTATAATCTAAGATGAGTTAGACCAGTATCATTCAAGAAATCCAATGTACTACCATAAGTATTAATACAATTATAAAAATTTAGGATGTTATCAAATTGTATTATATAATCTATATCTTTATAACAATTATGAATTTTTGTTAAAAATTCTGTAAAACCATATTGATGAAAATTATTATTTATAATACTTGAAAAACTATTAGAAGAACTTTCAGGAGTATTAATGATAAAAAATTTAACATAATTAATTAATAATTCACCAATCAATCTATAATCAAAATATTTATTAATATTACTACAATAAGTTTCAATATCTGTTGTAGGATATTCTTGTTTCCAACTGTTAATTAAAAAATTATCATAATTTCTTTTAATAAAAGGGATATCTCTTTTAATTGTTGAAGGAGAAACATATGGAGTTATAGATCTAAACATCTTATTCATAAATAAGAATATATTTTAATTATTATTAAAAAGTAGAAATGAGATATTTAATAATCATAATTCCAATAATATTAATATTTGCTATTTTAATTATTAATAGTAATATTTATTTTAAGGAAAGTTTTTTAACAAGAGAAGAAGCTGAGGCAATACGTGGAAATTATAATCAAAATACAATAGAAGATGTTATTCCAGTTTCTTTTATTCCAGAAAATCCATATTCAAAAATACAACTAAATGACTATGAAATAATAATGATATATAAAGATATCCTTTTAAGAACCCCAACATTAGTTGAATTAAAAACAAAGGTATATTTAACTAAAACCGAATTAATAGAAGAGTTATATAATTCACATGAATATGAACGTAATATAAAAACCCAAGATAATCAGGCAGTAGGAGAATTAGAAGGAGACATAGCACGTAATAATATCATTCTAAGATTAACTGATATTTATAAACTCAAATATGGAACTGCACCACCTGAAAAATTATTAACATCTTTACGTTATTGTTATATTTACCTTCAAAGTAATATTTATCTATTTACGGAATTTATACATTCACCTAAATTTAAAGATTTTGAAAATGAAGTTATTGGCGAAAAGAGCTTATCAACACGTACCTTATTAATTATTTTTAATAAATATTATGATTTATATGAATTAAAAACAAAAGCAGAACTACGAATAAAAACAGATCCTAGTTTAACAGATATGAGTTATGAAAAATTACGACAAAACATAAGTAAGTTAGAAAATTTATCTACGTCAGCAGGTGGTAGTAATAAAGACCTTTCTAATTTCTTAAATCAAACATCAATAAAAGAAAAATTTGAAAATCACAAAGATAACTTAGATAGTTATTATGAAAAAACAAAAGTAGGAAGTATTTTTAAATCAAATAATTAATATTAATTACATATGTATCTCATTATTACATTCATTGTTTGTAATTCTTGTGTTAATAACTTAAATGAATAAGGAATTCTAATTTGTACTATATCAGATGCATTTTTACAATAATTACATTTATAAATATTTTTATCAGGATTTACATTTGCTATCATTCCACAATCCTTACAAATAAACACCCTATAATTATCTGCACAATCTAACATCTTTTCTTTAAGGAACAATGCAGAACCATGACCTATAAAACAATCACGTTCCATTTCTCCTAATCTTAAACCACCACCTCTTGCTCTACCTTCTGAACATTGACGTGTAAGCATAACTATGGGGCCATTGCTTCCTCGTGAATGGATTTTATCCGTAACCATATGTTTAAGTCTTTGGTAATAAGTGGGGCCGATAAATATTTCTGTTTTTATTTGTTCGCCAGTTCTTCCATTATACATGATTTCATTTCCATATTTTTCCATTCCTGTTTTTTCAAGATTATTTGCAATATGATCCACAGAACATTCAGTAAAAGGAGTTGAATCACCATAAGCTCCAATACAACAACAAACCTTACCCATAATACATTCCATTAATTGTGCCATCGTCATTCTAGAAGGAATTGCATGAGGATTAATAATAATATCAGGAACAATACCATCTTTTGTGAATGGCATATCCTTATGTTCATAAATCATACCAATACTTCCCTTCTGCGCACTTCTGCTGTTGTTGCACCAAACAGGTTTGCCATTTCTTCTAACATATATAATTCCATTTTTATCAGGCATAGTGCAACAATACACCTTGCCTTTATATTCTTCCCATTTATCTTGAAATACATTATCAGCAAATTTAGGATGTGTTTCACTTACTATATTTTTATTAACAATAGGTTCATTTTGACAAGTAATAATAGTTAATACCCAATAATCAGCATTAGAATATGATTCTTTATCACATTTAGGATTTTTAGATTTATTTAATTTTTCTAAACTTTGATTTCTGGTTCCTTTAACAGTTTTAAGTAGTTTATTGCAAGAATAACCAGCGTGAAGACATAATCTTTGGAAATCATCAGCTAATTGAGTTGAAGATGTATAATATCTCCATGTTCCATTTTCCATTTGACCTCCATCACCTAAACACATAGAATGCACTAATTTTTGACATTGTTCTCTATTAAAATACCATACCCAATCATGTAGATATTTTGTAATAGCACTAATACCTTTTCCTAAAAATTTAGCAATTTGTGTATGTCTAATACTCCAAGCAACTCTTTCTCCTTTACTTAAATTTTTAGAAATTTTAACGCCAGCATTCTTCGCAACTTCATCAAGTGCTTCTTGAACTCTTGGTTTATATGCAGAAATTAATATATTATAATCAGCAACTGAACCTTCTGCAATATAAATACCATAAATAGTAATCCAACTATCAATATCTAATATATAATCTTCAACTTCTTTATTAATACCATTAACAAATCCATTAAATTTGAAATGAGTGATTTTAGTTTTATCTTCATTAAGAATAAGACATTCAGGAATATCTCCTGAATAATCAGGGTTCCATTCATCTACATTTTTTTTCATTTTATATTTCTTATGATGAATTTCTTCTGCTGTTTTAATTTGAAATTTAGAACCTGTAAAATTTGCTCTATGATACATACGATGATTAGGCGTAACTAATAAATCCATATGATTTGTTTCTAAATGATACATATTACCTTCATAATCGTATTCGTGTAATTTGATAGGATTTTGATAAACTAAACACCCATCTATCATTGATGCGACCTTATGTTCTAATGTTAATTCACTAACATTAATCCAACCTTTATTTGTTAAATATTGATGATCCGGAGAATAACAAGCTACTTTATCTCCAACTTCTGGTTTTCTATTTTTACGAATTCTAATTTTACAGAATTTATAACCATCACTATTAGTACCTGTATAATTCATATCAATATAACCATCATCATTAGATTTCATATAAACACTATTGTCCTGATAATTAATTTTCCCGTTTAACTTTCTAGGCATTACTTTACCTACAATAACATCTCCATTATCTACATATGAATTCTTAGGTATAAATCCATCTTCGGCGATTTTATCATAGGAATATGGTTTCGTTGGACATAAATTCTTAGGATTTACAAATAATTCTTCTTCTCCTGAACTATGGTTCTTAGTGCATTGGTCTCTGAATACCTTATAATAAGTACTTGTGAATAACCCGCGGTCTAATGCTGATTTATTTATCATTACGCTATCTTCTTGATTAAAACCAGTATGGGTCATAATAGCTACAATAGCATTAACACCCGAAGGAAGCTCATTATTGAAGGTATATTTGGATAAACGAGTAGCAACAATTGGTTTTTGTGGATAATTAATAATATTACCCATGGTATCAAAGCGACTATTAAAATTACTCATATAAATCCCTAATGCTTGTTTCCCCATAGCACAATTACTTACGGCAAAACCATTACCGCCGATGAAACTATGGAAATCGCTATTTTCAATAGTCAAATCGCTAATATGATTATTAGTATTAATAAACTTACAGATATAAGGAATGAAAATCATATTACCTTTAAATTCAACTATTTCTTTGAATTTTTCAATAGTATAATTAGGTAAAGGAATATCACTTCTATATTCTTCTAATTTATACTGAGAATATTCATAAATAATAGCAAGTGATTTTAATAATTCAATATTATAACGAATACCAATATTAATATAAAACTTAGATTTATTTTTATCATTCGTATTCCAATTCATAGGAATATCAAATTCTTTTAAAATACTTTCAATAGTATTATCATTGGTATTATCATTAGTATTACCAGAATAATAACCAGAAAGAAATTCTTTTTTAACTAATGAACTTGAATAACTTAACCAATAATTAATATTAGTATGATTAGAAATATGATGAATAAATATCTGAAAATAGGTGTTTAAATATCCATCTTTAAATCCAATAGTAATAACATCATTATTAAACTGGGATTTATCAAATTCTGTTTTAAATGTAAATTTGTTAATTAAATAATATCCAACCAAACGTGCAATAACAGGCATATAATAACTATTGTTATATAACGGATAAAGACCAATCAAAGTTAAATAAGAAATAATATTACTATCAATATCATTAATAATACTAATATTAGGATTACCATTAGGATTACCATTAGGATTACTATTAGAATTATTAGTATAATCAGAACTCATAATAACCCCTAATTTCATACTAATATCAAGGTCTTTAACTTGTTTCCATCCTTGATTAGTCATAAACTTATGGTCATAAGTAGCCGTAATTGTTCTACCTGTAATAATTTTAATATTATAAACGATTTTATCGGTGAAACGGTTATAATGATGAACAACCTTAGAAATAGATGAATTCATGGTATTTGGATTAAAACAAATGACTTCATCTCCTATTTTAATATCTTTAATGTATTTATAATCACCATTACTTAACATAACCTTTTCATAAATATTAAGACATTGATAGCAATTACGTGGCGACTGATTATGATCACTAAACGGGATATTAACACCTAGAATTCCATTCATTAAACTTGGATGAATTTCGCAATTAGTATAATGAATGGGCATAGAATTTCCTTTTGGTGTTTTATACAACTCTTGATAATTCATAGCAATCATAGCATGATTAATTTCATTACAGTCAAGATATTCAATAATTCCTTCTTCATCATTGCTATTATTAGGGGTAATAAGATAATCAAATTTCTTATCTTTAATATATTCGTTCCATGTTTGTTTTTTTTCATTTAAGATTTTAACAATTCTTAATTCAGATTTACCAGTGGTTTCATCATAATCAACGATAAGTAAAGGACGATACATACGCCCAGCTTCTGTACTGATAATAATAGCCCGTTTAAGAATATTCCAGACAATAGAAGTCATGGGATAAATAATACCACATCTTTTATAATGTTTAAGAGTTTTATATAATTCATTTGGATTTGTATGATATCCGATAATATCTCCGTTAATTTGAACGAAAACATTAGACCTGTTGCCCATTTCTTTAAGAAAATTGCTAGCCTTTTCTCGTTGTTGTTTTATTGTTTCATTTTCTTGAAACCATTTTTCATTAGTAGTATCAATAACATAACTATAACTATCATCATAAATATTTGTGCCTAAATCAACAAGAATATTACGAATATGAGTGCTATTCATAGCAATAGAAATATTTGTGCTTAAAGCAATGTTTTTAACTAGGCCAACCGAAGCTCCTTCTGGTGTTTCAGCAGGACAAATCATATTAATCTGGGAGTTATCTAACTTACGAGGTTGAACTAGTTTTCCGTTTTTTTCCATGGCAGTACTAATGCGTCTAAGATGAGAAAGGGTGCTTGCATAAGACATACGATTTAAAACCTGAGATACACCTTGACGAATATTCTGAAAACTTCCAATACTTTTAATACCCCAATTACCCGTAGAAAGAGAATATTTAAGCCATGATTCAAGTAAGGAATGTTTAAAGAACCGATGAATATTACTATCACTAATGATATCAGTAGTAGTGCAAGAATGATTAACACGCCATAGGTTTAATTCACGTTCAATAAGAACTTTAATTTCTTTTGTCATTTTTCCATAACATTGACGAAATAAATTAGACATGAGAACACCAGGGGTATCAATACGTTTATTCATATAAGAGTCGCGGTTGTCATAATCATCATACTCCAAATAAATACGTATCATTTTATGTATCATATAACCAAGGTATAAGGCTTTACGTCTATAATTCTTACCAACATGAGGTAAGAAATCATTAATAATGGTATCTCTTAGAATTTTAATAGAATTTTGAGTATTTTTATTAATACCAATCATATTTTTAGTAATAAACTCTTCTGCTTGTTCTTGTGTATGAATTTCAGAAGCATCTTCGCAACATGCCATAAGTTGAACAATAATACGTTGATTATCTTTATTATCAATATCATAAACGATATGTTTAATTATTTCTTCATCACTTAAAATACCTAATGCTCTGAACATGATAAATACGGGAATTTCACAGCGAATAAATGAGGTATTTAAACGAATACTTCTGCCCATATGATTTAACTTACCAATCATATTTAAACTAGTTGTTTTAGGTGGTAAATAACTTGAATCACTCATAGACCTAATTTCAGCATAAATGCCATCGTTATTATTATTAGGAGTGAAAACAAGAGTATCATTTTCATTAATGCGATCTTGCATAATAAGAACTTTTTCATTACCATTAACAATAAAATAACCACCAAAGTCATATCTACATTCGTTATTATAATTATCACCAATGGCTGGTATTTGATATAAAACACATGAATTAGAACGAACCATGATAGGAATTTTACCAATATAAACATTATTAACGTATTTGTCAATTTTGGTAAGAATGCCTTCTTCATTAATAATTTCAATGATGATATGAACTTTTACATATAAAGAACTTGAATATGTTAAGTTATTCATACGTGCAATATGAGGTGTCATAATTGTTTGTGTTCCATCTGGAAGTTGATAAGTAGGTTTAGTTAAAGATGGTTGAAGAACATTAATATAAATACGTTGAATATTACTATCAGTATCGTTATTTTTATTCGTCGTATTTATCTTAATAGGATTAAAACCTGCAATAATTTGAGGAAGTGTAGTGTTAAGAAATTTATTATAACTGTCAATCTGGTGTTTAATAAGTGGGCTAATAATTTCAGGGGATTTTCCTTTAATAAAATAAGTATCAAGAATATCCCAACAGAAAGTATCTTGAAGTTCCATTATTATTATTATATTTTTAATGATTTATATAAGTTTAAAAATCATTTTTTATTTTTATTTTTCATATAAGGATAAGATTTAACATTAGAACTTCTATATAAAATTTATATTAACTTCTATATAAGGATAAGATTTAACATTAGGACTTCTATATGAAATTCATATTAACTTCTATATTAACTTCTATATAAAATTCATATTAACTTCCATATAAAATTCATATTAACTTCCATATGAAATTCATATTAACTTCCA
>Ga0192647_102573_pt1 | contig 11235 bp, 12 predicted proteins | sample LauGreFa1BDMLBSN_2_FD_133046 | JGI IMG/M metagenome (GOLD analysis project Ga0192647, IMG submission 133046) | Freshwater lake microbial communities from Lake Michigan, USA - Fa13.BD.MLB.SN - reassembly | ecosystem: Environmental > Aquatic > Freshwater > Lake | place: Lake Michigan, USA...
GATTCAGTCTGCACCGGCGCCTGGGCGCAAGCGGCCAAAGCGAGGCTGGCGGACAGCGCTGCGATTCGAAACAGTGTCATCGGATAACCGGGTTACGCGCGTGGGCTCGGGTAGATGGGCGCCGGAAAGAGCGTGTGGGTAAACGGCTGTGGCGCAGTGCGTCTGCGCCGTTCATAATGCAACACATATTAGGTATATTTCAGCCTGACCACAAGGCAACACACCGCCACGCAGCAAACCCGCCGTTGATGACCTCCCCCGCACCTGAATTGACCGTAAGCGCAAAGGGCCTTGCACGCCACTACGGCAAGCACGCCGCGGTCCGCGGACTTGACCTGGAAGTACGCCAAGGCGATGTGCTGGGCCTGCTCGGTCCAAACGGCGCCGGCAAGACAACCACCATGCAGATGCTCACCGGCAATCTTGCGCCCAGCGCCGGTGAAATCCGCGTCTGCGGCATTGATCTGCTGGAACAGCCGGTCGCCGCCAAGACGCGCATCGGTTATCTGCCGGAAACGCCGCCGCTGTACCGCGAATTGACTGTTGTCGAATACCTGCGGCTGGCCGCGCGTCTGCATCGCCTGCCGCGCGCCGGCTGCGACACCGCGGCAAGCCGCGCCATGCAGCGCTGCGGTCTCACCGAGGTGTCGCGCAAACTGATCGGCACCTTGTCCAAGGGTTATCAGCAGCGCGTCGGTATTGCCCAGGCCATCGTCCACGAACCCGACCTGATCATTCTCGACGAACCCACGGTGGGCCTCGATCCCAACCAGATTCTCGACATCCGCACGCTGATCCGCGAACTCGGCCGCGCACACAGCGTGATCCTGTCGACGCACATCCTCACCGAAGTCGAAGCGGTCTGCGACCGCGTGCAGATCCTGCACCACGGTGAGCTTGTGTTCAGCAACACCATCGCCGGCCTGCGTGAATTCCAGCGCGGCCGGACCGTCACTATCAGCCTGTACCGTGCGCCGCCGATCGAAACGCTTCGCGGCATCGAAGGCGTATCCACCGTCGATGCGGACGGCGATGGCCGTTTCCGCATCCGCTTCGCACCTGATGTCGATCCCACTGCCACCCTGGTGGCACGCGCCGGCGCCGAAGACTGGGGCCTGCACCAACTGACACCGGCGCAGACCAGCCTTGAAGATGTCTTCGTGCACCTGACCCGGGGCGACAGCACGGGAGGTTCCCCGTCATGATTTTCACCATTGCCGGCAAGGAACTGCGCGCACTGTTCACCTCACCGCTGGCCTGGCTGGTGCTGACGGTGGTGCAGGTCATCCTCGGGTATGGCTTCCTCAAACGTCTTGATGATTTTCTGCAGATTCAGTCGCAACTGGCGCAGCTCGCCAGCCCGCCGGGGGTCACCGAATTGGTCGCAGCACCGACCTATGCCACTGCAGCGGCCGTGCTGCTATTCGCGGTACCGCTGCTGGCGATGCGCATGATCGCAGAGGAACGGCGCAACCAGACCATGTCCCTGCTGCTGTCGGCCCCGATCTCGATGACTGAAATCATCATCGGCAAATTCACCGGACTGATGGCGTTCCTGATACTGATCATCCTGCTGGTGCTCGCCATGCCGCTGACACTGACCGGCGCCACCAGCCTCGACATCGGTTTGCTGGCAACGCTGACGCTGGCGCTGCTGCTGCTCACGGCGAGCTTCGCCGCGGTCAGCCTGTATGCCTCCAGTCTCACGGCGCAGCCGATGGCCGCCGCGCTGCTCTCCTTCGGCCTGCTGCTGGCGATGCTGTTCATGGGCGAAACCGCGGGCGACAGCCTGCGCGCGCGCGGCTGGCCGATTCCCGCCGCCTTCGCCCAGGTGTTTTCACCGCTGCGCAATTTCGAACCGCTGGGCAAAGGCATGCTCGACTCCTATGCCATCGCCTGTCCGCTGCTGCTTGCCGCGGTCTTCCTGATCCTTGCCATCCGCCGCCTCGACGGACGGCGGCTGCGCGGCTGAACCATGCTGATTACCCGTCGCCTGCGCTGGCAGTTCCTCGCCCAAAGCGGCGTCTTTGTACTGCTGCTCGCGCTGCTGGTTGCGCTGCTCGCCTATTTCGCCCGCGAATACCGCATCGAACACGACCTCACGCGTGGCGCGCGCAATACGCTGTCGGCGACCACCATCGGCGCACTGAAACAGCTGCAGGGTCCGGTCAGCATCAAAGCCTACGCAGTGCGCCAGGACAGCAGCGGCAGCAATGTGCACAAGATCATCGAAGAACGGGTGCGCCCCTATCAGCGCGTCAAATCCGATCTGCAGCTGCAACTGATTGATCCCCGCGAACAACCCAAACTCGCCGCCGAGGCCGGCCTGCGCACGCCGAACGCGCTGGCCATTGAATACCAGCGCCGTATCGAGCAGATTCCGCTGGCCGAATTCAGCGAGCAATCGTTCACCAATGCACTGCTGCGTCTGGCGCGTGGCGCCAACAATCTGGTGCTGTGGATCGACGGTCACGGCGAACGCAAGCTCGACGGGCTCGCCAACCACGACCTCGGCGCCTTCGGCCACCGCCTGCGCGAAAAAGGCTTCAGCATTTCCAGCCTTAATCTCGCGGTCGCCCAGGAAGTTCCGGAAAATGCCGCGCTGCTGGTACTGACACAGCCGCAGGTTGAACTGCAGGCGGCGGAAATTGACAAGCTGCTGCGTTATGTCGAACGCGGCGGCAATCTGCTGTGGCTTATCGACACCGAGCCCCTGCGCGGGATGCAGCCGCTCGCGGAAAAACTCGGACTCGTGCTGACGCCGGGAACCGTGGTCGATCCCGCGCTGGCGCCGCGCAGCGGCCCGCCGGTATTTGCCGTCGCCACCAATTACGCGCGGCACCCGGTCGTCGGCACGCTGCAGTACAACACGCTTTTCCCGCATGCCCGCCAGATCGGCGCCGATGACAGCGCCGGCTGGACAGTCACCCCGCTGATCGACGTCGCCCAGCGCGGCTGGGTGGAAGTGGGCAAGCTGGACGGCAAACCGGTGTTCGACAAGGCGCGCGACTTCCCGGGCCCGGTCAACGTCGCCAGCGCCTTTGAGCGTACGTTCGGTGACCGCGAACAGCGTGTCATCGTCGTTGGCACCGGACATTTCCTGTCCAACAGTTTTCTCGGCAACGGCGGCAATCTGGCACTGGGTTTGGGCATGCTCAACTGGCTTGCCGGTGAAGATGCCATGGTCACCATCGACGCACGGCCGGCAGCGGACACGCGCATTGAAATCGACAGCACCCAGCTTTATCTGATCGCCTTTGTCGTGCTGTTCGCGCTGCCGCTGCTGTTCGCCGTTACCGGCATCGCGGTGTGGTGGCGCCGGCGCAACGCGCGCTGAAGCGCCACGTCATACGGTGGCAACCATCAAGCACGGCTGGCTGATCAATATCGCCCTGCTCGTTGCTGTCGCCCTGCTCACCTGGCTGGCATTGCGCGCGCCGTCGCGCGAAGAAGCCGCACGGACGCCGCTGTCGGCGGTCAAACCGGCAGCGGTGTCGCGCATCACCCTGACGCGTCCGGCCCGGCCCGAGATCACCATTGAGCGGCGCAGCGAACAATGGTGGATGACCGCGCCGTTCAAGGCGCGTGCCGATGAATTCCAGATCCTGCGCATGCTGACCATTCTCGAAGCGCAGCTGACCGCGCAGTTGCCGGCTACCGACCGTGCGCGCTTTGAACTTGAACCACCCTCGGCAGTGCTCGATATCGACGGCGTGCAATACGCGTTTGGCGGCATCAATACCGTCACCCGCGAACAATACGTGCTGCGCGGCGATACGATACATGCCGTTGAACTGCGCCACGGCGCGGGACTGCCGCTGAATGCGACGGCGCTGGTGCGTCGCGCGCTGCTCGCCGAAAACGAACAACCGGTCGCGGTGGCGCTGCCGGAATTCACGGTCAGTAAAAACGACGGGCGGTGGGTACTATCACCGCCCTCCGAGGGGGCCGGCGCGGATGAGCTGCAACGGTATGTAGATCAGTGGCGCATGGCTTCAGCGGCAACTGCAGAGCCCTACGACCAGCGTCCGCCGCAAAGCGATATCCGCATTACATTGACGGACGGCAGCACGCTGACGATGGGCGTACTGCAGCGGCAACCGCAGCTGGTGTTATGGCGCCGCGACAACGGTCTGCAGTACAGCTTTCTCGTCGGTGCGGCGCGCAGTTTGCTGGATAAACCGGGCTCGGCTCCGGGGCCCGTTGAAAAATACAAATAAAACAATAACTTACAATGCCAGAATTACCTGAGGTTGAAACCACCCGCCGCGGCCTGGCATCAGCGGTCGAACATCGACGCATCGAACGCGCCGTTGTGCGCCACCGCGGCATGCGGCAACCGGTACCGCGCGGCCTTGAACAACGGCTCGCGGGTGCGCACATCCATGGATTGTCACGCCGCGGCAAATACCTGCTCTTCAACTGCGAGCCGGTGAAGGACAAGGCGGGCACCCTGATCATACATCTCGGCATGTCGGGACGGCTGTGGCTGGTGAACACCGCGACCCCACCGGAGAAACATGATCACTTTGATCTCGTCATCGACAACGGTCGCGTGGTGCGGCTGCGCGACCCGCGGCGTTTCGGACTGGTGCTGTGGCAGGCCGGTCCTGACCCGCTCGTCCACCAGCTCCTCGCCGCCATCGGCCCCGAACCGCTGACCGCGGATTTCGACGGCGCCGTGCTGTACCGGGAAACACGCAGCCGCAGTGCGGCGATCAAGCTGGTGATCATGGACAGCCATGTGGTCGCCGGCGTCGGTAACATTTACGCCAACGAGGCACTGTTTCACTCGGGTATCGATCCGCGCACTCCCGCGCAACGGGTCAGCCGAGAGCGCTGCGACCTGCTGGCTCAGCACATCAAGAATACGCTGGCAGCCGCGATTGATGCCGGCGGCAGTTCGCTGCGCGACTATGTCGGCAGCGATGGCATGGCGGGAAATTTCCAGAACCAGTTTCTGGTGTACGGACGTGCCGGCGAACCCTGCACGCGTTGCGGCGCAACAATCCGTGAATTGAAGCAGGCCCAGCGCGCAACCTGTTACTGCCCGTCCTGCCAGAAACGCTGAAGCAGCGGCAAAAGCCGGTCAGGCCGCCTTCTGCGCGGTGAGCTTGAGGTACTTCTGCTGCAGATCTTCCTTCGATTCGCTGCAGTCGGGATCCAGCGGGATGCAATCCACCGGACACACCTTCTGGCATTGCGGCTCGTCAAAATGACCGACGCATTCAGTGCACTTCTCGGGATTGATGACGTAGATTTCCTCGCCGGCGGAAATCGCCTCGTTCGGACATTCCGGCTCGCAGACGTCGCAATTGATGCACTCGTCGGTAATCATCAGCGCCATGATGAACCCCGCATCATTTGCCCCCGAGATCCTTGATCTTGTTTTTCAGGCATGCGGCCACCGTCGGCGATACGAACTTTGACACATCGCCACCCATTACTGAAATTTCGCGCACCAGCGTCGCCGACAGGAACATATACTCCTCGCCCGGCGTCATGAACACGGTCTCGACTTCCGGATACAGCTTGCGGTTCATGCCGGCCAGCTGGAATTCATAATCGAAGTCGGAAACCGCACGCACACCGCGCATCACCACGCGCGCGTCGTGTTCCTTCACAAAATTCATCAGCAACCCGGAAAATCCTTCCACTGAAACGTTGCTGACGTCGGCAAGCGCACCACGCGCAATGTCGATGCGCTCGGCCAGCGTGAACAACGGCCGCTTGGTCCGGCTGTCGGCAACCGCGAGCACGACATGATCAAACAGGCATGCCGCGCGGCGCACCAGATCCTCATGCCCCAGAGTCATCGGGTCGAAGGTGCCGGGATAGACGGCTTTATTTTTCATGTTCCGCCCTTTTCAGGAGTTGATGGCTGACCTGGCCGGCACGTCCGGCCTTGAAGATTTCCCAACCCGATCCGGCTTCCAGCGCTTCGCCGCGTTCACAGTACACCAGTGCGCCGGGTTTTAGACATTGCGGCAGCAGCGCCAACAGCTGCGGCCAGCAATCATCGGCAAACGGCGGGTCAAGAAAAACCACGTCATAACGGCCGCGATGATGCTTTATGAATTCTAGCGCATCGGCACGCACCACTTCCACCGCATCGCCCCCCAGCAGTTCGCGATTCGCCAGCAATGCGCTAACCGCCGCCGCATCGCGCTCGACGAGAACTACCCGGCGGGCGCCACGCGAGCCCGCCTCAAAGCCCAGTGCACCACTGCCGGCAAACAGATCCAGGCAGTCCTGGCCTTGAAGATCCTGGCCCAGCCAGTTGAACAGGGTTTCACGCACACGATCGGGCGTCGGCCGCAGGCCGGGGCGATCGGCAAAGCGTATGCGCCGGCTCCGCCAGGTGCCGCCGATGATCCGCACTTCGCAGTTTTTTGAAACCACAGCGGGCATCAGCGCGAGGCAGCCGCAGGCGCGGCGGCTGTCTGGTCGTGTCCGGCACCGACCACCACCGTCACCAGGCGATCCGGATCGACCCTACGTGCGAATGCCGCCTTGATATCGCCCGCGGTCACCCTTTCGATGTTGGCGACAAAGGTTTCCAGATAATCAACGGGCAGACCGTAAAAACCGATCATGGCGAGATAATCGTGAATCTTGCGGTTGCTGTCGATGCGCATCGGAAAACCGCCGACGATATTCTGCTTTGCCGCCACAACTTCTTCCGGCGTCGGCCCTTTGTCGATGAACTCCCGCAGCGTGCTTCTGACCACCGCCAGAGCCTGACCGGCCTGATCGCGACGCGTCTGCATGCCGATGACAAACGGACCGCGCGCCAGCAAGGGCGAAAAATAACTGTAGGCGGAATAAGCAAGGCCGCGCTTTTGCCGCACTTCTTCGGTGATGCGCGACACAAAACCGCCGCCGCCGAGGATGTAATTGCCGACAAACAGCGTGAAATAGTCCGGATCATCACGACGGATACCCGGCGCGCCGATCATGATATGGCTCTGGCTGGCGGGGTGCTCCACCATCCGCGTCACCGCCGCCGGCAAAGACGGCGCCTCGGGAATCACCAGCCGCTGACCGTCGGACTTCGGGAGCGCGCGGGTCAACTGCTCGGCAATCGCCTCCGCCTCCTTGCGGGTGACATCGCCCATGATCGCCACCACAGCCTGTGCGGGGGCATAGTGCTTCCGGTAGAACGCTTTCAGGTCGTCGCTTTGCAGCTTGCCGACGGTATCCGCTTCGCCGGATGAACGCAGCGAATAAGGATGTTTGCCAAAAGCCAGCCGGTAAAACTCCCGGTTAGCCCGGCTGTCCGGTGTCAAATCAGCCTCTTTCAGTGCGCTCACGTAACGGGATTTCTCGCGCTCGACAATGGACTCTGTAAAGGCGGGTGCGCTCAGCACACCGGCCATCACTTCCAACGCCTGGTTGCGCCGCTTCGGATCGGACAGGGTGCGCAGTATCAAGCCGCCGCGGTCGCTGTCGAAACGATTGCTCATCTGGGCGCCGACGTCGGCCAGCGCGCGGGCGATATCATCCTCGTTCATCCCCGCAGCACCAAGGCGCATCAGCCCGTTGGTCATCGCCGCCAGGCCGGATTGGGCCGGCGTGTCGAATGCAGAACCCGCCGGCACATCGACCGATACGTCGAGAATCGGCAGGCCGCGGTTTTCGACAAAGTAAACTTTCGCGCCGGTTGAAGTGCGCCAGTGTTCAATCGGCAGGATCGCGTGAGCCAGCTGGGCGACAGACAGCAGGGCAAAGGCGCAGAGTGTGCGGATCATCGGTTTCATAGTCATCTCAGTTGCCATGGCGAATGCCTGCGGGCGGCGCGGTCCGTGCCGGCGCAGTGCTCAGGGGCTGCGGATCCAGATAGGCCACCGTCAGTCCGTCGTCGACCAGATATTTGCGCGCCACTTCACGCACCTGCTCCGGGGTCACCTGCTGCAGTTTCTCGATAAACAGATTCTCGTCACGATACGAAAGACCGACCGCTTCCAGCCAGCCCATCTGCCGCGCCTGGAAAAACATTGAATCACGCTGGTAGACCTGACCTGCAATGGCCTGTGCCTTGACGCGTTCCAGCTCCTGCTGGGTCACACCTTCTTCAATCACCCGTTGCACCTCACGGCGCAGGCCCTGCTCCATCTCGGCTGCCGTTTTACCCTGCGCCGGCGTGCCGCTCAGATAGAAAAATCCAGGGCCGCGGCCGACGCCTTCGTAACTGGCACCCGCTGCCGCTGCAAGACGATCGGTCTTCACCAGGCGCTGTGGCAGCCGGGCAGCAGCATTGCCGCTCAATACACTCTCCAGCATGTCCAGCGCATAGGGTTCCCATTCTTCTTTCGGCTTGGTCAGTCGCGGCGTGCGGTAAGCCATCAGCACCTGCGCCTGTTCGGCGGGCACTTTCACGGTCAGCCGCTTCAAACCCAGCTGCGGCGGCTCATCCTGCGGCTTGCGCAAGGGCAAGGTCTTACTCGGGATTAGCCCGAAATGCTGCTCGGCCAGCGCAAAAACTTCCGCAGGCACCACATCACCCACCACCACCACGATGGCATTGTTCGGCGAGTACCACTGTTCGTAAAAACGGCGCGTATCCTCGATGGTCAGATTTTCCAGGTCGTTCATCCAGCCGATCACCGGATTGCGGTAGGGATGCGCGGTCAGCGCTGTCGCCAACAGGCGTTCATACATGACGGATTGCGGCCGGTCATCGGTACGCCAACGCCGTTCCTCCATCACCACCTTGATTTCCTTGGCGAATTCCTCTGGCGACAGCACCAGATTGACCATGCGGTCCGCCTCCAGCCGGAACGACAGCGGCAAGGCGGATTTGTGCAACGTCTGGAAATAACCGGTGTAATCGCGGCTGGTAAACGCATTTTCACGTCCGCCCGCAGCAGCGATCAGCCGCGAAAATTCTCCGGCTGGTACTGCTTTCGTACCCTTGAACATCATGTGCTCCAGCACATGAGCCACGCCGGTGATGCCGCCCTGCTCATCAACACTGCCGATGCGGTACCAAACCATGCTCGCCACCACCGGCGCACGGCGATCCGGCTTGACGATGACGCGCAGGCCGTTGGCCAGATCTTTCACCGCAACATCGTCGGCCGGCGCATTGGCCGCAGATGCGACAGGCAGTCCGGCACAGGTCAGCATCAGAACAAAAAGGATTTTGGGCAAAGCAGTCATGGTGTTCCGTCTGGTTAAGCCTTGCCGGCGGCAAGGCCCTGTTAGAATTGTAGCCAATTAACACTCCGGCCCGGCGCGTATCCGCACCGCCCACATCTGACCACAACATTCATGTTTGGTTTCGGCAAAAAAAAAGAAACCGGGGACTTACCGGAAACCGGCTGGCTGGCCCGCCTGCGGCAGGGTCTCGGCAAAACACGCGCCCAGCTGGGTGACAGCCTGGGCGCCCTGTTCGGCGCCGGACGCAAGCTGGATGAAGCCTTCTACGAGGACCTGGAAACCGTACTGCTGACCGCCGATGTCGGCGTCGCCGCAACCGCGCATCTGCTCGAAGCGCTGCGTGCAAGGGCACGGCGCGGGCGTTATACCGAAGCCGCACAGCTGCGTGACGGCCTGCGCGAAGAAATGTGCGTCATGCTGCAGGCCGTGGCGCAACCGCTGGAAACCGGTTCGGCGAAACCTTTTGTCATCATGCTCGCCGGCGTCAACGGTGCCGGCAAAACCACATCGATCGGCAAACTTGCCCATTATTTTCAGGCACAAGGCAAATCCGTACTGCTCGCCGCAGGCGACACCTTCCGCGCAGCGGCGCGCGAGCAGCTCGCGGCATGGGGCGAACGCAACAACGTAACGGTGATTTCACAGGCTTCAGGCGATGCCGCCGCGGTGATATTCGACGCCATCAACGCAGCGCGGGCACGCGGTATCGATATCGTGCTCGCCGATACCGCAGGCCGCCTGCCCACACAGCTAAACCTGATGGAAGAAATCCGCAAGGTGAAGCGGGTCATCGACAAAGCGATGCCCGGCGCGCCACATGAAGTGCTGCTGGTGCTGGACGCCAACACCGGCCAGAACGCGCTGGCGCAGCTCTCGGCCTTTGATGCCGCGATCGGCGTCACCGGCCTGGTGCTGACCAAACTCGACGGCACCGCCAAGGGCGGCGTCATTGCCGGCATCGCGCACAGCCGTGCCGGCAGACCGCCGGTCCCGGTACGTTTCATCGGTGTCGGCGAAGGCATGGACGATCTGCGTCCCTTTGTCGCCGATGATTTTGTCACGGCATTGCTCGGCGCATGACCCAGATCGTCCTCAGCAGCGTCAGCAAACGTTATCCCGGGGGGCATGACGCACTGGCCAACATCACGCTAACCGTGGAAACCGGCGAGCTGGTATTCATTACCGGCCACTCCGGCGCCGGCAAAAGCACTCTGCTGAAACTGATGGCGGCGATCGAACGGCCGACCTCGGGATCGGTCATCGTCAACGGCCAGAACATCGGCACGCTGCGCGCCCGCGGCATTCCCTTTCTGCGCCGCAATTTCGGCCTGGTGTTCCAGGACCACAAGCTGCTGTTCGACCGCAACGCCTTCGAGAACGTGATGCTGCCGCTCGACATCACCGGATACGACCGCCGCGAAAGTGCGCGCCGCGCGCGCGCCGCCCTCGATAAGGTGGGCCTGCTGCACAAGGAAAAAGCGCGGCCGATCGCGTTGTCCGGCGGTGAACAGCAGCGCTTGTGCATTGCCCGGGCCATCGTGCACCGCCCTGCCGTCCTGCTCGCCGACGAACCGACGGGCAATCTGGACGCGGAATACGCCACTGAAATCGGCACGTTGTTCAGCGACTTCAACCAGGTCGGCGTCACCGTCGTACTGGCCACGCATGATGCCCAGCTGGCAGCGCGGCTCGATCCGCGCATCGTCAACATCCGCGGCGGAAGGCTGGTCGCATGAGAGCCTGGGCTTCCGCGCACCGCCGCGCCTGTGTCAGCGCCTTTGCGCGCCTCACAGCGACACCGCTGGCCAATCTGCTCAATATCACGGTCATCGGCATCGCCCTCGCCCTGCCGCTGGGATTTTATGTGGTGCTCGCCAATCTGCAGGGACTCGCACGCGATTTCTCGCCGCAGCCGGAAATCAGCATCTTCCTTGTTGCCGAGGCGACCGCCGCCGACGTACGAGTTCTTGAACTCCGTCTCAAGTCGCGTGCAGGGCTGGCAGGCTTCCGCTTCGTGCCTCGGGCACAGGCGCTGGAACAGCTGAAGTCACGCTCGGGACTTGCCGACGTCGC
>Ga0192647_102576_pt1 | contig 11232 bp, 11 predicted proteins | sample LauGreFa1BDMLBSN_2_FD_133046 | JGI IMG/M metagenome (GOLD analysis project Ga0192647, IMG submission 133046) | Freshwater lake microbial communities from Lake Michigan, USA - Fa13.BD.MLB.SN - reassembly | ecosystem: Environmental > Aquatic > Freshwater > Lake | place: Lake Michigan, USA...
TAGTGGACAAAATCCTTGCCGATAAAAAAGCAGGCAACGACACCAGCGCGTTGGAACGTGAGATTGATGGGTTGGTTTATGGGCTTTATGGGTTGAGTGAAGAAGAAATCGCGATTGTGGAAGGAGTAAAATGAAGTTAGTTTTAGAAATTGCAGATAGTAGCTATCAAACTGTTTTAAATTTTGTGAGTTTATTGCCTGAGAATCAGTGTCGAATATTACCAGAAGAAACAGCAAGTGAAAATTTATCTGAACTAAAAAAAGATAAAACATTTGATAAATTAATTACGCAGCGGGTATTGCCAGAGAACAGTAAATTAATGGTAGCGATGACTATTCGTAGCCATCTTCCTGAAAAATTAACAAAAAATTTAAAACCAAAAAATGAATTAAATCTTGGTTATGATATTAATATTAATAAAAAATTATCGAATTATACCCAATTTGTCGAAATAACTGCTATTGGCGGGGTGTTTATCCAATTTAAAGGATTGAATCAAGTAGGAATTTCAACTGGTTCTCTGGAACTGCCATCATATAGCGAAGATGTGGCAGAACAAGTTGATAGTTTAAATTTCGCTTTTACTCGTTTATCAGAAAAATATGAACCGTGGCGTAAAGCTCATACAGGAAATGTTTATGAACGTATTTTCTATCAAGAAAAAAATGATAGATGGTATCCATTAGATGTTATGAGATATTCAATTTCAGCCAAAGATGATCAACATCAATTTGTTATGATAGCTAGGAAAGAAGCAATGAAAGGGTTGAGTATATAATAATTTATTATGCGTCCGACTGAATATTGAGTCGTATAAATACGTCATAATGTTATTTTCCGAAAGCCGTATTAGCATCTTAAAAATTCTAGGCTAAGCAATTAGCTTTTAAGTATGTTAAAAATTTTTCAAATTGTTTTTTATTAACTGAAAATATATAATTTAATATACCAATTTTTTGATATTTATAACCATTTTTATAATCGTCTAAAAATTCTATCATTCTTTTTTTGGTAATTTTTAACTTTTTATAAGAAAGCTCTATATTGAATGATGTTATTTTTGAACAAATCTCTGTTTTTTGTTTATTAAGAGGAAATTTTGAATATTCAGAAATACTAATAAGATCTTCTAATATTTTATCTAATTCAGATTTAACTTTATTTGAAATAATAATGTCATCCATATAAACACTAACTGAAATATTCGGCAATTTATTAAGTTTATCTAAATAAATACCAAGTTTGCTATTATGTAAACACAACGATGCTAAAATCGGCGACTGTATAAATCCAAATGGTAGAATGTATTTTTTAAAATTACTATTTGGACATTGAATGGTCGATTCATTTGCTATTTGTCGTGCTTTTTCATAATTAAAAAATTTTTTCAAATTACGAGTTAACCTACTTTTATTTATACAACAAAAAAAATCTTTAATATCTGTATGAATAAAATAATAATTATTTGTATGACATTTTAAAGCTTCTATATGACCGCCATCTCTTAAATGAAAGTAATAATCGGGTTTTTTCCACAATTCATCGATTTTTATCTTTACATTGTTCCCATAATTTCTAGCATATTTGTTAGGCACAAATACCCAAGATGAATTTTTTATTTTAAACTTCGATAACCATCTTTTTTTTAAATTCATTTATTTATATAGGTTACAGCCTTATTCAGATGATGGTTGATAATAAATTGTAAATTTCTTTCAAAATTTTGACAATTTTAAGTATCAACCTCAACTGAATAAGGAAAGAATAGAAATTATTTAGCATAATTTTCCTCCCATCAATTATCCGGCTTATCTAACACAAAGTGTAGACTGTAAACCTAGCAGACGGAGCGAAAAATTAACTATGCGCGATAGCTTAACTTTTCTATGCAATCACAAAAGTGACGAGCATTGATGGGATCATAGGCGCAAATGCCTATTGCCGGACTTTTTTATTTTACCTTACTAATTGATATTGCGCACCAAGGGATCGACGCACGAAATGGCATATCAAACACGTTAACGAATGTTGAATAATTTTTTGTCATCATTTCTCAACGTGTTATCAGGTAAAGTTAATCCGCCTCAATGAGTTCACCGATTTGATCACCAAATCTGAAAGGATGGGAATAATCATCACCATAGCAACTTGGTACTTCGCCATCTTTGTTGAAAGGTCGAGCATACACGTTCCATTGCCCACCCCATCCTTGATAAGTAAGAGAAAGGTCTTTTTCTCTGATGATGAACCCCGCATATTGTGGTGTGTTGCTTTCGTAAATGCCTGCTACTAGCGGTAAGCTGAAATCAGTTTGTGTAGTCATATTGGTTAGGATAATGTTGAAGTAGGTTTAAGATACAGCCAAGGCTTCACGAATACCAATCACAGTTGCTCTTGATATATGGTACTCACGGGCAATAGCACTAACAGAAACACCAATATTGAGCTTTTGAATAATTTCTTCTTTTTGTTGTTGCGTGGTTTTGCTGGGTCTTCCGAGAGATTTTCCCTCGAACTTTGCGCGTGCTAGTCCAGCTTGGGTTCGTTCTACAAGTAAGTCGCGTTCCATTTCAGCGACAGCTGATAACATCGTGAGCAAAAGTTTTCCTGCTGGTGAGGTGAGGTCTGTTGTTCCCAATTGCAGCACCACAACCTTAACCCCCATTTCCGCAAATTCCTTTACAGTTTGCAATACATCAATGGCGTCTCTTCCTAATCGATCAAGTTTTGAAACAACGAGTGTTTCGCCTTTTCTAATCTGGCTTTTTAATTGTTTGAACGCTGGGCGCTGATTTGCGCAAACCTTACCGCTCACGCCTTCATCCGCAAACCAAAATTCAGGCTTAATTGGATAGCCTGCTTTTTCCAGTTCTAGGCGCTGGTTGTCGGTTTGTTGTCCTGTTGTTGATACTCGTGCATAAGCGAAAATTTCACTCATCTTTTTGATCTCACCTAAGTGTTAGAAAACGGTGTTATTTTATCATTGCCTGTTAGAAAGTCAATTAGTTATTTTATTAACAGTCTAAAAGGGCTGTTTTTGAACTGTTGGTAAACGGTCGTTTATTAACAGTCTACATTATCTTGGTTAGCCATCGTTTCAGAGGTGAATTTTGATTCAGCTAATTCATCAAATGAATTAAGATGAACGATTATCTTTTACACTTTAATAAAAACGAAATGACAGCAAGACACATCACATCCGCAATCCGCATCAGAAACTTATTAGCGCAATCCAATGATATTGCCAATATTGAAGGTCTGTTAACGGACATTATTCATTATTGCAATATCGAAGATATGAATTTCTATGAATTGTTGAAAAAAGCGGAATGGTACGTGGAAGATGAAATAGCCAAAGATGAAGCAGAGCTAGGTGAAAAACAGGATGAGGTTTGAGATAAGTGTTTAGAAAAAACACCTCGACGGTATTTTTTAAAAAATGTATGCGACGGTCGTTTTTTAAAAAAGACCGTCAATATGTTGACCATAACTATAAACGATTTTTTGTAGAATAACGGGTGTTGTTTCTTTTATTCATTGCCTGAACGTGAGCTTGAATAATTTCTATTGGGACGGCTGGAAACACACCAATATCCTTTTTGGTGGTTATCATCAAGTTCTGTGCATCGACTGGTTTGGAAGCTATATCAGGATTTTCCACTTTTTTCACATAAACAGGCGGATGGGCTGGTGGCGGTCTGGTTCTATCAAACTTGGGTCGTTGGTTACTTGGCTTCTGGTAATAGTCGCCTTCGATAATTTTTTCCCCAGCGTCAATGAAAGAAAGCGCCATCCACACAGTGTTCGAAAGCAGCGTGCCTAGATCGTAAATTTCATCGTCAGATATCAAGTCTAATATTTTCATTGTCGTGTTTCTCCTTTAACTGTATTTAGTCGCATCACCAACAATAGGCAATGTGAGGAGAAAAATGAAATCACGATGGTTTAATCCTGAAACCTAACCATTTAGTGCGGCTGACTTCTTTTGTCTAATCTCATTCATTACACATATATATTAAGGCATAAACTAGCATCATTAGTTTGGTCGATGTAAAAATCAATATCCAAAAAGCTCTTTGTGAATAATTACGTCTAACGGATGAGTAGGTGTTGATTGTTCAAATTGTGAAAACCACTTTTTATCTGATTGGTACAGTTTAGATCTGTTATCTCCAATTTCTTTATAATCAATATCAGGCAAATCAATTTTTTCATAACTAGGAAACCTACCTCTAGCGGCATTTTCCATAACATAAAATGCTTTGATTTCAGCACGTTTTGTCATACCTCTTAAAGAATTCATTTGTTGGCGCTGCTCATCGCTATCATATTTTTCAGGGATATCTATGTCACGATAGGTATCGCTGATATCCACCAATTTCCCAACTTCGTGCAATTTCAAAGATGGATTTTCAGCAAATGCCCAGAGAACTTTAAGCCCCATTTCTAATGAAGAATATCTGAACTTACAAGGGTGCAATTCATATCTTATTTTACAAGGGCGTAATTCTGAAGATTTTGCACGATCAATCAAAAGACGCAATTCTTTCAAAATGTCGTTAGTATTCATTTCTAAGTCAATAGGGATAGATACTAGCAATTCAGAATAAAGTTTGGCATTCAAATCACGACTTTCCAAATAAGTCTTCAATTTTGATAGATACAGAGAATTCGTTTCATTGGTATTACGCTTAATTGTAGCCACCTTCTTTATATTAGGTTCAGATGATTTATAAAAGTTAGTTATTCCAAAATAATCACTACCATCATCAAAAAACCACACCCAGAATGGATGCTTATATATTCCTTTGAAGTCGTTATAGGTTTTCAGTACCAGCTCAAATTCCACAGGTGGATTATCTTTTTCTTCTTTCGTCAGCAGATTATTCTCTAATTTATGCGCGTATAAGAAAGAAGGGCTTAGTCTTAAATATTCAAACCACAATCTGTAGATCATCGCTTTTTGATAAAGCGACGAATTGATTTGAAGTTTCTGTTCGATGTCAATTTTTTCCCAAGGTAAGCGATTGGCTGTCATATCGTCATTTTTTTATACGCAGTTAAAATAAATTTAAAAAATTAAATTGAATTATTTGTTTTTATAATAACACAAATAAAACATTTAAAATATATATTTAAAATTAAATTGTATACAGTTAAGTTAAAATATAAAAATATAAATTGACAAATTGAATATAAATTGTTAGAATAGAAAAATATCAGGTTTGCTACCAAATTTTTTAAACCAGCAACTTAATATTTTTTTAACTGTCACACTTATGTGGTCATTAACCAATCGCGAACTAACCAAATCTAAATTGGATAGGATGTCGCTAGATTGGAAACAAAAACCATTTTTATTTTTTAACCCTTTTATAAGGAATTTTATGAGAACCACAGCAGTACTAAATGTTAACGACAACTTTGACAACACTGAAATCGATATTGATTCAGCCACTATTGATAATGAAAACGGATGGATATCAGATGATGTTGATACGTTTGTCAGTCAATTGCCCAATGCGGTTAATGATGACAACAACGTTCCGAATCTTACTATCCAAAATATGAATTCGCACATCGATTTTTATGATGATCTTGTGATGAAAAAAAGTATTGAAACGCTTATCTATAAGCGTGAAAGTTGGGAACAGAATGAATATTTAAGATCTAACGAAAAGCTTTATGGAATCCTAACTGAGGCTATGGAATTGTTCTGTCAGATAAATGGAACTGATCCTCATAGTAAAGTTTTGCGTACATCATTTGATCGTGTCGCCAAAGAAATGGGGTATTCATTTAGTCAATCTAAGCACTATACATATCGCGTTGTAAATGTCGTTTTTGGAAAAAATGTTGAACCTAAACGTATAAGCGAATACGCAAGAGTATTGAAATGTGCTTTGGACGACAAAATCATCCCAGCTAGACTTATCGCATACATAGACAATCATAAGGGTATCAGAAATATTCGCGCCAGAAAAAAAGAAAATGAAATGACACGCTGTGAAAAAGGCAAAGCAATCTTGCTTAGAAAACCACTGACTTTCATTAAAAACGATACGTTTTTAGGGACATTTAAAATGCGTGATTACGTTGATGGGGTTTTGCTTTTCGCCACTTACGATGAATCCGAAAACGGATTTAACGTATTGGCGCTAATTCAAAGACAAAGTGCTATCAATTCAGCTTTTGAAAATATGGCTAGTATAGTGACTGACCAAGAAGTAGCCGAACTAAACGATAGCAAAATCGATGGTAACGACAAAAAGGCGTGATATGTTCGAATTGCTAGACACAAATCGAACATTCACTTAACTAATTATGTAAGGATGGATTGCCCTAATGCGCTAATTTTTTTGATCGGAAACAGCGCCTTAGGGTTCCGTCTAACGCGGAACCAAACAATACGGGGTAAATGATATGACAAGTTAGTAATCTTAATCAATATTTTATATTTGTATATACTTAATTCTTAAAAAGGTTATTCCATATAACATTAGTACAATAAGTCAGTCGCCCAATCTGTCGATATGGGGGGCTTTTTTTTATGTCTAAAAAATAGGATAACGTTGTTGCTAAGGACAGATTTGAATTTTTTCTGAAATACGAGTTCAAATATAGTTTTTGAAAAACACCGTTCAAAAATGTTTTTGGAAAATGACATTGGAAGGCGTTTTTGGAAAACGTTTTTGAACGTCTTTTTTTATATCGCATTTCTATACCTTGACCAGTACACTTATTTTGATAACGGCTATCCAATCCATCAAGAGTGGTTGAATTGCTAGTTTTTATAGTCATCTAGCCTACAACGTGTACTATAAATTCAAGCATAGCTAGAAATATTGCGTTTTTCCACTATTTACCCCCCTTTTTTCTCAAAAAGACTAAATACCTATAAGTGCCAGAAGGTATCAGGCATAACTTAAAGATTAAGGAAAATAATGATGCAATTATTGAAATTACCCGATGTCATTAAACTGACCGGACTATCCAAATCATCAATTTATCGAGGAATGCGTGCGGGATTATTTCCACGCCGCTGTTTAATCGCGCCACGCGCTGTGGCGTGGAGTGAAAACGAAATCCAACAATGGATACAGCGCTGTATCGAGCAATCACGCTAATCAATAGCAGTACCAAGCGTGGGCTGATAGGACGTCAGCCCAGCAAGATCCGATTGTTGAGTGTGGATGGATTTTCATTTACGTGCTAAGTATTTATCCGTTCCCTCATTCAAAACGGGTCTAATTTCAACTAAAAGGAAGTAGACTAATGAGTAAACAAAACAACCCCAATTTCATTTTTCACTATGTAGATGGTCTGTGTGGCGCAGGTAAAACTTATGGCTTAGGTCATTATATTCAACAATCCACACTACATCATAAATTCATCATTACCGCCCCTTCTAAGGTGCTAATTGACCAAATCTACGCGCAACTTACCGAACTAGGTATTGAAAATTGCTACAAGCATTACTCTGATGTAAACAAAACCAGCAACGTGGCTAAGGACGTAATGGCATCGATTGAAAGAATCAATTTCCTAGGCAATGGGGTAATCATTTGCACCCAACAAGTCTTTCCCAGCTTACATTTCATCGAAAATAGAAAAGAATGGGTACTGGTGGTCGATGAAATCCCCAAGATTGACCAATTCTATGACCCAAGCCTTCCCTACAATCATCCCTTATTATCTCGCTATATTCGTCAAATTGAATCAGTTGGTAATGAAAGTATTGAAGTGACCTTTAACGATGAAGCCGTGCGTTTGGGTACTCAGGCTGATGATATAAATGCAGTCATTAAACCTATTGTGGATGCACTGGTCTCTGAACACTATCGCTGTTATACCGATGCCACCAACTGGACACGTCTTGTAGAACAAAACCAAGTCAGCGACGATGCTCGCTACGATATTGGATATGGCAATGAACGCAACAAACTGTATTTTCTAAGTTTATTGCAACCAACTATCTATCAAGGATTTGCCCAAGTTATCTTAATGGGCGCAAGTTTCACCCGTTCGATGCTTTACCAGTATTGGTCTGAGTATTGTGCGGTGCAATTTATTCCTTGTGATGCCATTACCCAACAATTACGTTACACGGAATATAAACAAGGTGATCGGCTTACCTTACGCTATCTACAAGAAGCCGATTGGAGTAAATATAGCTCGATGCAGTTCATCAATGGCAAAACCAAGTTGCAACATTTTGCGGATTTAGTCAGTGCTCATTTAAATGGGCAGGATTTCATTTATATGACGAATAATTCTGATGCCACTGTGCTGGAAAGTGGTATCGCTGTACCAGTCATTTCGCACGGTTTGAATCGCTATGCGCATATTCATCAAATCTATTTCTCACCAGCCCTCAATAATCAACCCAAACACACAGCAATGCTTGTAGACTTGGGATTTGATAAGTATTTCATCAAACAAGCAACCTCCTATGAAGTTGCACATCAAGCCCTTATGCGCACGTCACTGCGCAATCCTAAATCCACTGACCCTGTTACCGCCATAGTAGTGGATAAAGCCACTGCTTATGCCCTAGCGGAATTATTTCCCCATTGTCAGGTCGGTGCCTTTGATGGCTACCTCAAAAAGGTCAAAGCCCTCAGTTCAGTTGAACGTCAATGCCAAGGGCGCCTTAAAAAACTCATTGCACTTCGTGAACTCAATTCCGTCGTCAATCACCTCCCATCAAGTGATGCCCTTTTACCTGAAATAACTACTTGGGAAAAATTGAATACGAAATCCTCTTTAATAGAAAATCGTATTCAAAACTTCCCAAATAAAACCCCTGATTTCTTGGACTTATCACTAGGCATTTCCTATATGAGTTCGATTTATAACAAGGCAGTGCTTTCAATGGACAGTAGCCCAATGGAATTCGTCAAGACAATGCAATCGATTCACACCAATCACATTATCAGTACAAAGGACGAAAACCTCTTATTCAATGGCGTAAGCTACAAAACCCAGCAAAGTCGATCACTGGATAACGTGGAATTCGCATCACTGGTCATTATTGATGTGGACAATGGCGATTTATCACCAGAGAAATTCAAAGAAATATTCACCAAGCACCACAAACACAGCTTTTTTATGTGTAATTCGTTTAGTCGAAGTGCAGAAAAACCCAACAATTACCGCGCCATCTTTTTTATCGACCAAGTCGTTAATGATGACATTTATCGTGATATTCAAGCCTATATCCACCGCATTGTTGCCCGATTTGGATTTATAACGTGTTGGTCAAAAGATCGAGCTAGCCATCTAGCGAAAAATCCCAACGCCAAGTTCAGCGGTATCGACTTATCGAAAAATCATACGGCAAGTTTTTTCTACATCCCTTGTAAGGTACAAGACCGTCAAGAATGGTCATTCTTTTGGCGAGGTCATTTAAAGGATGACGCCGAGCTGAAACGCTATGCCATCAAAGTGGAAAAGGTATTGCAATATGCACCTATGCCAGTGCAAAGACCGTCATTGCGCTTTGAAACACAGCTAGCCAGAGCCAGCCAAAACACAGTCGATAACAGCGATGGTGAAATCGATCTTAACCAAATCAAGACCATCATCAAAAATGGTCATTATACCCATCTAGGAGACCATAACACTTACGGTAGGATGGCGGCATCTATGCACGAAGCGGGATTTAGCCAAGAAGATTTTATCGAATTGACGCCGTATATCAGTTTAAGCAAGACTTCTAAGCAAGCCATCCAATACTTGCAATCGTGGAAGACTTACAAGCGGATTACGCGTGGCACTCTGTACCATCTCCTAGGTCTTAGCCGTTAACTAGCTGGTCGGCGTGTTGTTTGGCACTCACTGTCAAATGACGCGCCATCCAGCCAGTAAAGTTCGGGCAGTGTGGCAAAATCCATAAACACAGCTAGCAAGATTGAGAAAATATCAATTCAAATTCCTTTTATTTTGTCCTGATAAAGGCGATAACATCGTTTTTAATTGAACTGACTTAGAACAGGTTTATTTCGATGTCAAAAATGGATATACAAGATGCGTTAGAGCGTATCAAAACGGCTACAAAAGCCTCACCACTACTTCTGCTTACGTGCGGAGAAAAAACCAATATTATTTGCTGCTTTGCCAATACCGTAATGGCTCGTCAAATGATAGGTCAATCTAACTTCATTGGCATTGTAGATAAGACAATGAATGTAGATGAAATCAAAAGTCTTATTAACAATAAGGTCAGAGAGGATTACGGTAAGCCTACCCCTGCGAGTCCAATTCCCACATTACCTAAACATTCTAAGCAAACTGCGTCACTAAGCAGAGGATTTAAAGGTTTGTGTTCGCCATTTCAAGCATAGCCATCGCTTTTTGAATCTGATCTTGTCTTTTTGCTTCGAACTCAGCTTCACTTATGGTCACTTTTTTGGGGGGGGTTGGTTTACTGAGTGGTTTAACGCCCGATAACTGATTCATCTTAGCCAGTTGCAGTTCATTGTATTTATTCACCCACGTATTCCCTATTAAGCCCATTTGTTTCACTTCATCATAAGTGACGTAGCCTAATGAATGGGTTTTGATTAGACCGTTTGTAACGATGTCTAAGCGTATTTCATCCCCATACTTAGTAAGTAGCTGTCCAATCTCTTCTCTGCGGTTTAAAGGGGCTTTATTGCCATTATTCTCACTGTATTGACTTACATCTAGGCAACCAGCTTTTGCTTTATTGATGAGACCGGTTAAATACGCCATTGGTGAGCGAACATTACCCGAGCTTAATGCTGTTTTGAGTGCCATAAGAATTACACTGTAAGTCACACTATCAAGATTGGCTTTCTTAATGGACTTTTTAGCGATTTGTTTTTCTATTTCACTGAGTTGTTCAGGCAAAATAAGTGATTCATCGACTACTTCTGAGTGTATTGTCGGATTATCCGCAATTGTTGCGGTAAGACCCTCTTCTTTTTTCTCTAAATTAACACGACTGGCTGTTGTTTTTTTATTTATTTCTAAAAGATTATTATTTGTTAATACATCACAAAATTCCTCACGAGGCTTTTTGGTGTGAGGCTTAGATACTGGGCTTGCGAGGGTAGTATGCAGTGAGATGACCCAGTGGGTGTAGCCAAATTTATCACGAGTGAAAGAGGCAATGCCCAGCTTTTGTAGCTTAGTTAAGGCTGCGTAAACGGTGTTAATGGAGATGTTAACGCCGCGAGCAATGTCATTGGCACGAACCTTCCAGTG
>Ga0192647_102587_pt1 | contig 11196 bp, 8 predicted proteins | sample LauGreFa1BDMLBSN_2_FD_133046 | JGI IMG/M metagenome (GOLD analysis project Ga0192647, IMG submission 133046) | Freshwater lake microbial communities from Lake Michigan, USA - Fa13.BD.MLB.SN - reassembly | ecosystem: Environmental > Aquatic > Freshwater > Lake | place: Lake Michigan, USA...
AGGACCCTCCATGCACCACCGCGCACTGCCTGCCGTTACCGCCACGATCGCCATGCTTGTCGCAGCCCCCGCCATCGCGGGTGGCAGCACGGGCTCCTTTCACCTCCTCGGCGCGGCGGGCCTCACGCCCAGCGGCGTCTCCGCCAACGGCGGCGTGGTGGCGGGCTACAACACCTCGCAGTTCTGGTACTGGACGCAGGAGCAGGGGATCACGCTCATCGGCGGCATCACGCCAAGTGCCGGCGGTGCGGGCAGCGCCGACATCAGCGACAACGGTGCGCGCATCGGCTACACGGTGATCAACCCGGGCACAGGCAAGACCGAGGGCGCGTTCTACGACATCGCCACGGGCCAGACCACGCGCATCGGCAACTTCGGCTTCAGCTGCGATCTCTCCGCCACCAGCTGCTGGGGCATGTCGGGCGACGGCACCACCATGGTCGGCCTTGGCTGGCACAATCTCTGCGCGGCGCGCGCGTTCCGATACACCGCGGGTGGGGCGCTCGTCGACCTCGGCACGCTGGTGCCCGGCAGTCCATCGCGCGCCAACGCCTGCAGCGGCAACGGCGCCGTGATCGCGGGCTGGCAGGACACCCAGCAGGGCGCACGCCAGGCCGCGTACTGGAAGGATGGCGTCGAGAAGTACATCTACACCCAGTCCGGGCAGCCGCTCGGAGAGGCAGGCGTCGTGAGCAGCGACGGCGTGTGGATCCTCGGCCTCGGTGCGTCGACGAACGCCAACCTGGCATGGCGCTGGAGCGAGACCACCGGCTACCTCCCGCTGCCCGTATCACCCATCCCCAATTTCCGCGGCTACCCGACCGGCATCAGCAACGATGCCTCGCGCATCCTCATGTTCTACCGCACGCAGTTCCCGCCCGCGACGGGTGGCGAGGGCTACCTGTGGATCAACGGCACGCTGCAATCGCTGGAAGTCCTCGCGGCCGAAGCGGGCGTGTTCATCCCCACCGGCGTACGCATGGCCCTGCCGCTGGCGATCTCGGGCGACGGCTACACCATCGTCGGCTCCGCGCGTACTCCTCAGGGCGTGCAGGGCTTCGTGCTCGATCTGCCGCGCCCGGCGCAGTGCGTCGCCGACCTCAACGGCGACGGCCAGGTGGCCGCACAGGACATTGCCGCGCTCCTCAGCGACTGGGGCAGCACGGCAAGCGCCGCGGATCTGAACGGCGACGGCAGCGTAGGCGCGGCCGACATCACCGTGCTGCTCTCGGCGTGGGGCGCGTGTCCGTGATCCCGCGCCCGTGACTCCGCGACTCGACTCCGCGTCTTGGATTCCCCGTCTTGGATTCCCCCGCGTTTTGGTGTTTGGTCCACCGACCGGACTGTCGGCTGTCACCGCGGTCATCCAAGCGTGCTTCGCGCTCAGTCGACGAGGTTCCACCGCACCAGCACGGCCGATGGCGCAGGCGGGTACGCGAGCGCCACGCGGAACAGGCGGAAGTCCTCGATGCGGAGGTTCAACTCCTCGAAACCCCGCTCGACGATGCGACGATAGGCCGGCAGCTCCGGCAGTTCGGGAACCTCCGTGAGCCCCTCCACCCGCACGGGGTTGGCATCGATGGGCAGCATCGTCTGCTGCTGCTGCGCCTCGTCGAAGCTCAGGGGCTGGGCGAGCGTCGAGTGCACGCTCGCCTGCAGCGACTCGGTTCCGGCGAAGGACCGGTGGGCGTACACGTCGAGCAGGAGGTTCTCAGCGGGGATGCTCACGTTGGTGATGAAGTTGTGGGCGGTGTCATCCGGCTGTCGACGCAGGTTCATGGTGCTGCGCACCACGCTGCCGAAGTAGAGATCCGATGCGCCAGTGCGTCCGAGCGGTCCGTCGGAGAGCTCCACCGTCGTTCTGCCTGCGGAGGACTGCACCGCAACCGAAGCGTCGGGGTGTGTCGAGCACTCGCGAAGCAGGTACTCGCGTGCCGAACCATCGGCGGTGCGGAAGAGCGGCTCCGACGAAACCCCTCCCGACTGCTGCGCGCCAACGATGCGAAACACCGGAAGCGCCCCGATCGGTCGCAGCCGCTGCAGTCCCGCGAGTCCGACGAGCTGCGTCACATCGCCCTTGTGGGGAGTGTCGGGGTTCGGCGAGAGGATCTGCACCGTCAGGCGAATCCGAGCCTGCAGCCCGAACACGCCCGACATGCCGCGGAATGCCAGTCGGCGGGAGTTCTCGAGATTGCCATCCGCCCGAAGTCCGTCGAGCACCAGCTCGAGCTGCGAGCGATCGCCAAAGTGCCGCGCCACCACGGCATCGAAGCCCGACATCGCCTCGCGCACGCCGTCAGTCCGGATGCGCGCGACCCCCGCCTGCTCGAACGCGCGGAGATAGATCTCCACGCCCTCCGCGCCGGGCAGCATGGCGATCGCCTCGAACGGGTCGCTCGCCAGCAGCACCCGCGCGAACTTCCAGGTGAGGTTCTTGTTCAGCCCGAACTGGCGGGAGACCTCCTGGGGACGAAGCGGGTCCGAACCGGCATCGCGTGCGAGGGTTTGGAGCGCCTGACGCAGCGTCTGGATCGCGCCATCGCATTCGGTTCGAAACGCACCCAGGGCGACATCCAACGGCGACCGTCCGGCCGTCACGACCCGGGGCGAGCCAAGCGACCGCGGCGATCGGGAGATCGAGGCGATGCGGGAGAGGCGTGGATTCTTGGCACTCATCAGGGGAACTCGCACGGAACGGACCGAAGCCTCATTCTGCCCGATTCTTACGGGACCGTGGGGAGCGCAGCGGCCTTGTCGGTGACGATTGCGCGGGCCGCGACAGCAGGGACGATATTGCGTGTTTTTCCCTAGGGAAGTTTGCAGGGACAACTTCGCACACTAAATTTACGCGACGCTCCGCAGTCAGGAGCGCGTCCGCCCGGCGCGTGGTCGGGTCGGCTCCCCGTTGTCCATTCCGTGATCAGTCCACGGTGTCGACCTGCGAGATCGCTGTCAGTTCAGTGAATCCCGTTCAGAAAGTCCCTACGAGAAAGATCCCATGCGCTCGACCACGAAGTTCACCGTTGGTGCATTCCTGACCGCAACCCTGGCCTCCGTCGCGCTCGCCGACGGTCCGTGGGTCAATGTCGTCACCGCAGACGGCATCCAGGCCGTCCCCGTGCTCGATGCGGTGTGGGTGCCGAACCAGTTCAACAACCCGGCCATCGATTCGAACGGGTTCGTCTACTTCCGAAGCCAGTTTGCCGGCCCCGGCATCACCACCGCCAACAGCCGCGGCATCTTCCGCGTTGCCGACGGAACCTTCTCGCTCCTTGCCCGCGAGGGCTCGCCGCTCCCCAGCGACCTGCTTCCCGGCCTCGTCATCAACACCACGGCGGGAACCAACGGCCTTTCCAGCGCCAACATGATCACCGGCAACGGCGGCGTGATCGTCGCGGGCTCGGCCAACGGACCCGGCGTGACCTCCGCCAACAACGACTTCAACGCCTTCGTGTCCTCCACCAGCACCGCCTCGCTGCTTGCGCGCGAGGGTGCCGCGTATCCCGGCGCTGCGGGCGTGACCATGACCGTCGCCCAGCTCTCGAGCGGCGTCTACTGCGACAACAACGGATCCGCCCTGACCAGCGTGACCCTCGCGGGCACGGGTGTCGTCACCACGGCCGGTGCGGGTCAGAACAACAGCGCGGTGGTCGTGTACTCGCCCTCGGGTACACAGGTCGTGTTCCGCCGCGGCGATGCGGCGCCGGGTGCCGGCGTCGACGACAGCTGGGATGTGCCCGCGGGCTCTGTCATGCAGCAGGACGCCTTCGGCCTGTTCAAGAACGGCAACATGGTCGGCTTCAGTGGAACGCTGCTCAACACCGGTGGCACCGTTCCCACCTCCGCCGACAAGGTCTACCTCGTCGACACGGGCACGGGTCTCCGCATCTTCGCCCGCGAGGCGAGCGAGATCCCCGGCTTCCCGGGCATCACCTTCAAGGACACCTCCTCGCCCGTCTCGTGGGGCAACCATCCGATCCGCAACGACGGCGCCGTGCTCTTCCTCGCCACGCTCGGCGGCGCGGTGACCCCGACCGTCGACGACTCGGGCATCATGCTCGAGCAGAACGGCACCTACTCCTTCGTGCTCCGTCGCGGCGAGTCGATCCCCGGCATCAATGATGGCCTGGTGTACTCGACCCCGAACACCAGTTCCTTCCTCATGAATGCGAGCGGGCTGCTCTGCTACCAGGGCATCCTCATGAACCCCGATGGGACGGCCGCGGCTACGAACTCCACCTATGTGGGCTACCGCAAGGCGGACGGCACCAAGGGCGTGATCATCCGTCAGGGCGACGCCGTCCCCGGCGTCGCTGGAGCAACCTTCGCATCGCTCAACGGCAGCACCAGCATCTGCGTCAGTGATTCAGGTGTTTGCGTCTTCTCCGCGAATGCCGTCGGTGGATCGTTCGGCAAGCTCGGTGGGAGCGCCATCATCGCCTGGGATGAGGTCAACGGTGCACGCATCCTCGCCAAGTCCGGCGACACCAACTTCACCGGCACCGCGGCCAACCAGATCACCCTGATCGGTAGCACCGGCAACAATGGCAACGGCCACAACACCGGCATCAGCCCGTCCGGCAAGCTGGTGCTCCGTGCGGCCGACACGGCGAACGCGGTCTACACGATCGCCACGATCCAGCTGGATGCCGGCTCCTCGAACGCGTGCGCGGCCGATCTCAACGCCGACGGAACGGTCGGCGCGGATGACCTCGCGGTGCTGCTGAACGGATGGGCTGGTTCGTCGCCCGACCTCACGGGTGACGGACTGGTGACCGCCGAGGACCTGGCAGTGCTCCTGAGCGCGTGGGGCGCCTGCCCGTAATCGGGCGGTGCGTTCCCCGCCGCATTCAATGAACCCACCGCGGGTGCGCGAGGAAACTCGCGCACCCGCCTTCACAAGCCGTTGCGAGGCGTCCTCCGACTCGACCCCCGCACGGCGCTCGCCCGTACGAACTCCGACCCGCACCGATCCCCCGCGCGATCCATCATGAACCGATCCACCCTCACCCTCAGCACTGCTGTCCTCGCCGCTGTCTCCGGGACCGCAGTCGCCGGCGAACTCTTCCTGCTTGGGCTCGTTCCCTACTCCTACGCCCAGGCTCCAAGCGCCGATGGCCGCGTGGTCGCCGGCTACGACCAGCAGAGCTACTGGTACTGGACTCGGGAAACATGGGTGGTCCGACTCGAGCAGTCCGTTCCTCCGGGGAACGGCGTTGGTGGACAGCCCAGCATCACCGCCGACGGAAACACGATCGTCTGCACCACGCTGCAGGGCCCCAAGCCGCTCAAGAGCGAGGCGACCTTCTATGACCGCACGTTGAACACCTACGACCCATCGGTCGGCAGCCTCGGCTTCAACTGCGACATTGGCCGGTCGAGTCCGTGGGGCATGACGCCCACTGCGAGCCATGTGTGCGGCCTCGTGTGGGATGTCGGCTGCGCCGGCAAGGGCTATGTGTGGGATGCCGCCACCGACACGATGAAGATCCTGCCCACGCTCTACTTCTTCAAGCCCACGCGCGGCAACGACATCAGTGACGATGGCGGCTTCGTGGGCGGCTGGAACGACGACTTCACAGGCTACCGCCAGGGCTGCGTGTGGACGAGGAACGCAGCGGGTGACTACGTTGGCACGCTCCTCAACACCGGCGTGACGACGCAGAAGCTGCGCGAGGTCGGCTGCGTGAGCGGCAACGGACAGTGGGCCTTTGGCCAGGGGCGATCCGACATCGCGGGCGGTGCGCCGTACCGCTGGAGCGCTGCCACGGGCTTCCAGGCCATCCAGCCGATGCCGGTCGCTGGCATCGGCAGCGTCTACCAGTCGAACTTCAACGGCAGCACGCTCCTCTGCGGCATCAACGGATCGTCGTACCTCTGGTTCGCCGGCCGTGGCTACGTGCCGCTGGCGCAGTGGTCGCAGGAGAACGGATTCGACCTCACGACCGACTGGTCGTTCATCGCCTTCGGCATGACGGAGGATGCGCTCACCATCACCGGATACGCGCTGCGCAACAGCGATCTCGCTTGGTCGCCGTTCGTGCTCGACCTGCGGCCCACCGCGCAGCCCTGCGTGCCCGATCTCAACGGCGACGGTGCGGTGGGTGCCCCCGACATCGCCATCCTGCTCGGCGACTGGGGCGCCTTCGGAAGCAGTTCCGATCTCGACGGCGACAACGTGGTCGGTCCTGCGGATCTCGCAGTGCTCCTGAGCGCGTGGGGTGAGTGCCCGTGATTCGACCGCACTCTTCTCGCGCGTCGGCAGCCCAGTGCCTCGCGATCCTCGTTCTCGCAGCGGCGTGCGACGGTGCCTCCTTTGCCGGTGGAACGAAGGGGCAGCTGCGGCTTCTGGGCGGCTTCGCGGGCACGCCGTCGGGCGTGAGCAGCGATGGTCGCGTCGTGGTGGGCTACAACCCGGCGCAGTACTGGTACTGGACCTCCGACATCGGAGTCATTCCGATCGGCGGCATCGCTCCAGGCAGTCAGGGTGCGGGCGGTTCCGGCGATATCAGCGACGACGGATCCCGGATCGGCTACACGGTGCTCAACCCCGACACGGGCAAGACCGAAGGCGCCTTCTACGAAGTACCCACGGGTGTCACCACCCGCGTCGGCAGCTTCGGCTTCAACTGCGACATCAGCGCGACGAGCTGCTGGGGGCTTTCGGGCGATGGCGCGACCATGGTCGGGCTCGGCTGGCACTCCGCCTGCGAAGCACGCGGGTACTCGTACAACCCCAAATCGGGGCTCGTCGATCTCGGCACGATCTACTTCTTCGAGTCCACCCGAGCCAACGCCTGCAGCCGCGACGGCAGCACGATCGTCGGCTGGCAGGACTTCTACACGGGATTCCGCCAGGCGACGGTGTGGAGAAACGGGGTGCAGCAGGTCCTCTTTGCGCCCGGCAACGTGCGCCTGGGCGAGGCAGCTGCGTGCTCCGCGGATGGGAACTGGGTGGTGGGGCTCGGATCGTCGGCGAACAACGAACTCGCGTGGCGTTGGAGCCAAGCCACTGGCTACATCCCGCTGCCGCCAACGCCGATCCCGGGCTTCAATCCCTACGCCACCGACATCAGCAACGATGGATCGCGCGTGCTCATGTTCTATCGCGTGCCGGCACCGCCTGCGACAAGCGGTGAGGGCTACCTCTGGATCAACGGCACGCTGCACTCACTCGAGGAGTACGCCGCCGAGCAGGGGGTGCAGATCGATCCGGGTGTGCGCCTTGCGCTGCCGCTGGCGATCTCGGGTGACGGCTACACCATCGTCGGCTCCGCGCGCACGCCGCAGGGCGTGCAGGGCTTCGTGCTCGATCTGCCGCGCCCCGCGCAGTGCGTCGCCGACCTCAACGGCGACGGCCAGGTGGCCGCGCAGGACATCGCAGCGCTCCTCAGCGACTGGGGCAGCACGACGAGCGCCGCGGATCTGAATGGCGACGGCAGCGTCGGCGCGGCCGACATCACCGTGCTGTTGAGCGCGTGGGGCGTCTGTCCCTGAGCGGATCCGCGTTGCCGCGGAGGCCTCTCACGAGCCCTTGATTGACGCGGACGTTGATTGACGCGGACGTCGATTGACGCGGACGTCCATTGCCGCGGACATCGATTGCCCCGGACGTCACGGTGGAACTCGCCGCGACTGTCACCGCGACGGCCGCGGCCCCTTGAACCCCGTGCCACCCTTGAATCCGCTCCCTCGGCCGGGCTTGCCGCTGCCGAAGGGGTTCTTGCCAAAGCGCGACGGACCGCCGTGCTTCGGCGGACCACCGGTGGGCTTGGACTGCGCGGGCTTGCCCTGCGACGGGCGGCCGCCTGCGTCCTGGATCTGCGGGCGTCCCTGCGGCAGCGACTCCGCGCGGGGTGCGGGCGGAATCGGTCTGCCCGATGCGTTCAGGCGCGGCTTCACGCGCGGCGCTTCTTCGCGCGGACTCTCAGGTGCTCGCTCGTGATGCTGCGGCCTCGCGTGAGGTTGAGGCTTCGCGTGGGGTTGAGGCTTCGCGTGGGGTTGAGGCTTCGGGTGGCGATGCGGTGCAACGGCCGCGGTGCGCGATGCACCCGAAGTGCGCGGACCACGCGCTTCCTGCTCCCGCGCGGGAGCGTGGTGCGAGGCGGATCCGCCGTGCGCGGACTCCTCGCGGCGTGACGCACCCGTTGGCGCCGGGTTCGGCGCGAGTCCCACCTTGGCGGCCGCCTCGTCCGACTTGGGCACCTGGTCAGGCACGCGTTCGCGCGGTATCTCGAACTTGATCAGTCGCTCGACCTGCTTGAGCAGGCTCTTCTCCTCGACGTCGCAGAACGCAATCGCATGGCCCGACTTGCCCGCGCGCGCCGTACGGCCAATGCGGTGGACATACGCCTCGGGCTCCATGGGCAGGTCGTAGTTGACCACATGGGTGATGTCGTCGATGTCGAGTCCGCGCGCGGCGACGTCGGTCGCCACCAGCACCGACGATCGGCCGGAGCGGAACGCATCGAGGGCGCGCACGCGCTGGTTCTGCGCCTTGTCGCCGTGGATCGCCTCGGCATGGATGCCCGCGGCCTTGAGCTTGCGCGTCAGGCGGTCGGCGCCATGCTTGGTCTTGGTGAACACCACCGTCCGCTCCATCTCCAGCGTGTCGAAGAGGTGCACGAGCAGCTGCGTCTTCTGCGCCTTGAGCACGAAGTAGAGCTTCTGGTCGATGCGGTCCACCGCGCTCGAGACGGGCGTCACCGTGACGGTGACGGGCTGGTTGAGCAGCGAGTCGGCGAGGTGGCGGATCTCCTTGGGCATGGTGGCCGAGAAGAGCATGGTCTGGCGCTTGGTGGGCAGCAGCTTGGCGATGCGGCGGATGGGCTCGATGAAGCCCATGTCGAGCATGCGGTCGGCCTCGTCGAGCACGAAGAACTCGATCTCCGACAGGTTCACCAGCCGCTGGTCGAGCAGGTCGATGAGCCGACCGGGGGTGGCGACGAGGATGTCGATGCCCTGCTGGAGGGCGCGTACCTGCGGACCCTGGCCGACGCCGCCGAAGATGACCGCGAATCGAATCGGGGTGTGACGCCCGTAGCTCGCGAAGCTCTCCGCGATCTGCGCCGCGAGCTCGCGCGTGGGTGCGAGCACCAACGCCTTGGGCCTGCGGCCGGTGGGCAGCTTGGCTCCGCGGGGAGCCGCACCCAGCAGGCGGTTCAGGATGGGCAGCGCGAACGCGGCGGTCTTGCCGGTGCCCGTCTGGGCGATACCGAGCACGTCACGTGCGTCAAGCGCCGGCGGAATGGCCTGCGCCTGGATTGGCGTGGGGAACTCGTAGCCATCGGCCACGAGGGCGTCGAGGATGGCGGGCGCGAGCTTGAGGCTGGCAAAGCTGACGGTGGGCTGCTTCACGGATGCAGCGGGAGAAGTGATGGTCGACACAATCGCCTTTCGCGCCGCGCCCTTCAGGGCACAACGCTCGGTAGGGGCGGAATCGCGTTCGAGCGGCTGCTGCCGGCGGACGGGATCAAGCCAATTGGCGCACGCAGAGCGGACGAACACCGTGTTCGACCGGTCGTATTGCATGCTGCCGGCTGATTCCCAGTCTGAATGTCGGACGTCCTGTCCAACCTGAGGTCACCGGCGCGAGAGCGGGTAGCGTAGCACGCCAATCGCCACGATGCGAGGGTGCTTCGCACTTTCGCACGATTCCGCACTACACACCAGCCATCGCCCATCCATCGCATCATCGCGGTCAGCTGCTGCTGCACGACCCTGTCCCGCATCTGGACATGCGGTTCCACGGTGCCTTTCCCAGCACCGCGGCCAACCCGCAGGTGCCCGTGGCCCCAGCGAAGATCAGACCACAACCCATCAATGCGGGAAGGGCGAGAAACCCGGGGTGCACCAGGTATCCGAGCGCCGTGCCCGCGGCCACCATCACGCCGATGGTGAGTTGGGTCTGCTGCATGACGCTCATGCGCGGGCGGCTGGCGTTTGTCTGCGTTCCTAGTCCGGCCTTTTTCCAAGCCTCGATGCCGCCGGCCACGCTCAGCACCTGCACTCCGCCGGAGGCAAGCCCGGCGCATCGGGTCGCTGCGTCGAGCGAACGCCGGCCGCCGCGGCAGTGCAGCAGCACTCGGCGCGCACCCAGCTCCTGGATTTCCTTCGCCGTCAGGCTCGAGAGCGGAATCAACCTCGAGCCCACGATGCGCTCGCGCGCGTGCTCGTCCGCCTCGCGAACATCCACCATCACCGTTCCGGCCTCGCCAAACATGCGGTGCGCGGTCGCAACGTCGACTTCAAGTCCGGTGGCTGCGGGAGCGGTGGTCTGCGACTGGAGCGCGGTCATGATGGAGGCCTTTCGATCGGGTGCGGGAAACGGATCTGCGACGGTCGGGGGCGATCGTCCACAGTGGAGGCGGCGTGTGAGCACCGGAAGCAGGGGCGGGATTCCCTGTATTTGACCACGCCCCCGAGATTGTCGCCAAAGTGGAGCTGATTCGGGGAAACATCGAGCCTCCCGGTGCTTCACAGGGATCCGGCCCCTCGCCCTCGCCCTCGCCTCGCTCTCGCCGACTGCTCGGGCGTCCCCACCAGCAAGCCGGGCCCGGCCATCCACGATCAGTCACCCAACCTCGCGACCACTGTGCCCGATGTCCTCCGCGGCCGAAGCGGGAGTGGAACCGAGCCACTGAGGAAACACGCGCGGAGCCTGCCGCCAGTCGATGCGCCGCTGCATGGCCGCGCGCAGCACTCCGAACACCGCGATGCCCCCGACGATCGCCAGCGACTCCGCGATCGCCGACTTCTCGTCATGGCCCAGCAGGTACACGAGGATGGGCAGCGTGAGAATGGCGCCCCCCGAACCAAGCAGTCCGAGCGAAACGCCGACGGCGGTGGCGCCGATCCATGCCCAGATCATGTGTGGTGTCCCCGTGCGTGGCATGTCCGCATGTGGTGTCCCCGCAGGGCGATCCCGGGCACGGGGCATGGGCATGGGTGCGGATGAACCATGCCTCGAGGCGGAGGGAGTTCCTGCGTGACACACCAGGCCCACGCGGCTGCGGGGCGGAGGTTCCTTGTCGGCGTTCCTTGTCTGTCCGATGTCCGCGTCAGCGATTGACCGGCGCCTTGGCTTCGTTCCACGCCAGCATGCCGCCTGCGAGGTTGGTCACGCGGTAGCCGTGCTTCTGGAGCAGCGAGCAGGCGCGCGCCGAGCGGGCGCCCGAGCGGCAGTTCACGAGGATC
>Ga0192647_102596_pt1 | contig 11185 bp, 10 predicted proteins | sample LauGreFa1BDMLBSN_2_FD_133046 | JGI IMG/M metagenome (GOLD analysis project Ga0192647, IMG submission 133046) | Freshwater lake microbial communities from Lake Michigan, USA - Fa13.BD.MLB.SN - reassembly | ecosystem: Environmental > Aquatic > Freshwater > Lake | place: Lake Michigan, USA...
GAATATCCACGAGTAGTTTCTAGCGCTGCTGAACTTCGCCAACCACATCGCATTGCTCGTTACATTGAAGAGCTTGCGACGTTGTATCACGGTTTTTACAACGATTGTCGAGTACTTCCGATGGGTGATGAACCAGCATCTGACATTCATTCCACTCGAGCCACTTTATGTGAAGCAACTCGTCAAGTGATTCACAATGGACTGACACTATTGGGCGTAAATGCCCCGGAGCGGATGTAAGGATGGCAAAGAAACTCAACTCGAAAATCTGGCCAGCTACAGCGGAAGAAAAGAATGGCGTGATCTCCTTAGGTGGTTGTTCGGTTATTGACTTAGCGAGCGAATTTGGCACTCCCGCTTTTATTCTGGACGAAGCTGATTTCAAAGCTCGGGCGCTGCAATGGCGCACAAATGTTGAGAAGAGTTTTGGTGCCAACGCAGGAATTACCTATTACGCAGCAAAAGCTTTCATCTCAAAAGAGATAGCGCGCTGGGTCTCGGAGGTCGGACTCGGTCTTGATGTCTGCACTGGGGGAGAACTTGCTGTCGCAATGGCAGCGAATTTTCCGCCCGAGCGGATCGAAATGCATGGCAACAACAAATCTGAAGCGGAGATTTCTGAGGCGATTGACTATCGCGTGGGTGTGATCGTTCTCGACTCGTTTCAGGAAATTGATCGTGTGGCCCGTACAGCGCACACCAAGGGCGTGGTTCAGAAAGTCTTGATTCGCCTAACGCCTGGCGTAGAAGCACATACCCATCATGCAATTTCAACTGCGCATGAAGATGTGAAGTTCGGTTTCTCCATCGCTTCCGGCGCAGCTTGGGATGCAGTACTTGCGACAACAAGACATGAGTCTCTTCAATTGCAAGGCTTCCACGCGCATATCGGTTCACAAATTTTCGTGACAGATGCCTTTGAAACTTCGGCTGCTCGCTTGATTGGAATGTTAGCTCGATACAAAAAGGAATTTGGTAGTGAACTTCCAGAACTTGACCTAGGTGGTGGGTATGGAATCGCATACACGGAGAAAGATGATCCAATTTCCCCCGAAGTTATGTTGAGTAACTTGGCATCAATCGTTGCGAAAGAATGCGAGAAGAATGAAATCTCAATTCCGCAGATTTCTATTGAGCCAGGACGCGCCATTGTTGGACCTTCAATGATCACACTTTATGAAGTGGGAACGACAAAAGACGTACAACTCGAGGATGGGTCAACTCGGTGGTACGTCTCTGTTGATGGCGGAATGAGCGACAACATTCGACCAGGGCTCTATGACGCGGAATACTCAATAGAGCTTGCTAATCGTGACAGTAAGGCAGAGTTACGCCGCGCAAGAATTGTAGGAAAACATTGTGAGACCGGAGACATTGTCATTAGAGATGTTGACGTACCAAGCGATATCGTCCCTGGAGATTTACTCGCAACTCCTGCCACGGGGGCCTATGGTCGGAGTATGGCGAGCAACTACAACCATATGGTTCGTCCGCCGGTGATTTCCGTCCATAATCAAAAGGCGCGCATCATTATTCGCAGAGAAACTCATGCCGACCTTCTAGCCTTGGAGATGGATGATGCTCCGCGTCCACTTCCATCCGCCGAGAAAGGTCACATATGAGTAGCGCAGTCAAAACTCTCAATGTCGGCATGCTCGGATGTGGCGTCGTAGGTTCGAACGTTGCTCGACTACTTAAGGAAGATTCTGGCGACTTTGCAGAGCGTTCTGGAGCGCATCTCACATTAGTAAAGGTCGCAGTAAGAGATCTATCAATCGAACGCGAATACGTTCCCAAAACTTTACTGACTGACGATGCGCTATCGGTAGTGAACGATCCCACCATCGATATTGTGATTGAAGTGATGGGTGGAATTGAACCTGCCCGCCAACTTATTCTGAACGCCATCAAGAATGGAAAATCAATCATCACAGCAAATAAAGCTCTACTTGCACTCCATGGCGCTGAGCTCTTTGAAGCCGCTGATAAGAACCAGGTTGATCTGTATTACGAAGCCGCTGTTGGCGGGGCCATCCCAATTTTGCGCCCAATGCGGGAATCAATTGTGGGCGATCATGTGCATCGCGTGATGGGAATCGTTAACGGAACTACCAATTACATTCTTACAAAAATGGATGAGGAAGGCAGAGCTTTTGATGAAGTATTGAAAGAGGCGCAAAAACTTGGTTTTGCAGAATCTGATCCCACAGCAGATATCGAAGGTCACGACGCTGCAGCTAAAGCAGCAATTCTTGCTGGGCTGGCATTCCACTCTCGAGTTACATCAAGTGATGTTTATTGCGAGGGTATCTCAAAGATTTCAGCGCGCGATGTTGCAGTGGCTCGCGATATGAACCATGTCATTAAGTTGCTTGCGATCGCGGAATTAACCGACAAGGACCAAGTTTCAGTACGTGTTCATCCCACTCTCATTTCTCGCCAACATCCACTTGCCTCCGTTCGAAATGCCTTTAATGCAGTCTTCGTTGAAGCCGAATCCGCTGGTGAGTTGATGTTCTACGGACGCGGCGCAGGTGGAGCACCTACGGCGAGCGCAATTCTTGGTGATTTAATCGCGATTGCACGAAATAAGACGCGTGGCGGTGAAGGTCATGGGGAGAGTGATTATGCAGATCTATCCATCGCTCCTATAGATGATGTGATGTCTCGCTATCTCATCAGACTTGATGTTGCGGATAAACCCGGCGTGCTGGCCACTGTGGCCCAGCTCTTTGCATCTCATAACGTCTCCATTGAAACAGTGCGTCAATCTGGACGTGGCGATAGCGCAGAATTAATCGTTGCCACACATTCCGCGCCAGAGTCAGCGCTTAAGAAGACTGTTGCAGCACTTGCCAAGAGCAATGTTGTGAAAAGCGTTGAAAGCGTACTTCGCATTGAAGGTAATTCGAAGTGAGTATCTTCCACAAACGTTCGACGCGAGGCGCCCATCAGTGGCGTGGAGTTATTGAGGAGTATCGCAATCGACTTCCGGTGAGTAAAGAAACTCCTGTCGTATCTCTTTGCGAAGGTGGAACTCCACTCATTTATGCATGCGTTATATCCGAGATGCTCGATAACGAAGTTTGGTTGAAATTTGAGGGCGCAAACCCAACGGGATCCTTTAAAGATCGCGGTATGACGATGGCAATTTCCAAAGCAGCAGAAGAGGGAGCCAAAGCGGTTATCTGTGCTTCTACTGGAAATACCAGCGCAAGCGCTGCTGCCTACGCAACCAAAGCTGGGATGACTCCCGTAGTTCTGGTGCCGCAAGGAAAGATTGCGATGGGAAAACTCGCACAAGCGATTGCACATGGATCAAAACTTCTGCAGGTTGATGGGAACTTTGATGATTGTTTGAACTTAGCTCGAGAGCTCTCTGAGAAATATCCAGTTTCGCTAGTGAACTCTGTCAATCCATTTCGTATTGAAGGACAGAAAACTGCCTCCTTTGAAGTAATTGACGCTCTTGGCTTTGCCCCTGATATTCACGCCCTTCCAGTTGGTAACGCTGGAAATATCACGGCATATTGGAAAGGCTATAAAGAATATTTCGCAGATGGAATCTCGAAATCATTGCCACAGATGTGGGGCTTTCAAGCAGAAGGCGCCGCTCCGATTGTGCGCGGTGAAGTTGTGAAGAGCCCTGAAACTATTGCAACAGCAATTCGCATTGGAAACCCCGCTTCATGGACTCAAGCAGAAGAGGCTCGCGATGTTTCCGGTGGCGTCATCGATATGGTGAGTGATGAAGAGATCCTGAGCGCATATCGCCTTGTTGCTGCAAAAGAAGGTGTCTTTGTTGAACCATCGAGCGCTGCGGGCATTGCTGGGCTAATTAAGTACAAATCTCAAGGGAAGTTGCCTAAGAATAAGAAGATAGTAATAACTGTTACAGGAAATGGTTTGAAGGATGTGCAATGGGTGCTTGATGGAGCAGATAAACCCACAGTTATTCCTGTTGATCTTCGCAAAGCAGCTGAAGTCATTGGATTGGAATAAGAATGTCGCGCGGATTTAAAGATCGCCTAACTTACAAAGCAACGCCTATTCAAGCCAGCGTTCCAGCCAGCGCTGCCAACTTAGGCCCCGGTTTTGATGCGCTCGCTCTTGCGTTAGAGCTGCGCGATATTTATGTCGCCCAGATTCTTGATGATGAGATATTCGATGTTGATGTCACGGGAGAAGGCGCAGATGAAGTAAAGAGAGATGGAAAGCACCTTGTCATCAAAGCGATGATGGCGGGATTTGAATTCATGGGCGGCAAGCCACGAGGTATCGCACTCCGCGCCCTTAATTCCATTCCCCATGGTCGAGGACTTGGTTCATCCGCTGCAGCCATCGTTGGTGGACTATCGCTTGCACGGGGTTTAGTTCTATCTGGAAATACTCTTATGACCGATGATGATTTGATTGCGCTAGCAACAGATATGGAAGGTCACCCTGACAATATCGCAGCCGCAACTTTAGGTGGCGCAACAATTTCATGGATGGAAGATCGCGCCAGTGTTGCCACAGGCTGTGCTTCTCAATTTACTGTCGATCCAACAATCCGTGCTCTTGTCTTCTTGCCTCACACCCAACTCTCAACTGGAAAAGCGCGTCGCATGTTGCCAGATAGCGTTCCTCACAAAGACGCGGCAATTAATGCGGGGCGCGCAGCATTGCTCGTGCATGCGCTCTCGATTCGCCCAGAACTCCTCTTTGCAGCGACTGAGGATCATCTCCACCAGGAATATCGCCGCGAAGCGATGCCTCGTTCATTGGATCTCGTTAAGAAGTTACGTGGCGCAGGGGTTGCAGCCATGATTTCTGGCGCCGGACCATCCGTCTTAGTTCTTCACACTGGAACTGCCGCCGAGCACGATGACATCGTAAGAAGCGCAGGGGAGCACTTCACTCCGATGGATCTTGAGGTTTCCCCCGATGGAGCAGCCGTCTCCAACGCTTAAATCGTGCGGGAAATTCTCCGATTTGTGGCTCTCTGAACCTGGCTGGTAGATTTCAGACTCGTTGGGCGGTAAGTCGGCCCGAAGTTTCAATCAAAAATAGCTCAAAGAAATAAGCAGTAAACCCCAATAAAAATCACCACAAGACTTTTTACAAGTCTAGAAAAGAACCATACATGGCAGAAACAACTACACGTGCTCGGAGAGATTCTGGCGATCTATCTGCATTGCTCCTCCCTGAGTTAAGAAAGATTGCAAGCAATCTAGGTATTGAAGGCGCTGGCGAAATGAAGAAGCCAGACCTCGTCACAGCAATCACAGATCTCCAAGCCGCAAACCGCGAAGCTGCAAAGGCAGAACGCGAAGCGCGCCGCGCCGCACGTAACCAACGTCGTCAACGCGGTAATGACAATCAGAATTCAAATAATGATGACTCTGACAATGATGATTCATCTGATAGCGACGATGAAGCTTCAGATTCACCGTCGTCAAACCAACAGAGTTCAAACGAAACAAACGATTCTCGTGGCGATCGTGGATATGATCGTAATGATCGCAACGATCGTGATTTCCGCAGAGATCGTCATCGTGACCGTGGACGCGATCGTGACCGTGGTCGTGACCGTGATAGAGGTGGACGCGAGCGCGAGGTCGTGCTCTCTGAAGATGATGTTTTGCTACCTGTAGGTGGCTTACTCGATATTCTCGATAATTACGCATTCCTGCGCACCGGCGGTTATCTGCCAGGACCAAATGATGTGTATGTATCACTCCAACAAGTTCGTCGTTATGGACTCCGTAAAGGAGATGTCATTACCGGCCAAGTTCGCCAACCTCGTGAAGGTGAGCGCCGCGAGAAGTTCAATGCACTGGTTCGTCTTGATACCGTCAATGGCATGGATCCCGAATCCGCGCGCGATCGCGTGGAATTCTCCAAGCTTGTTCCGCTCTATCCTCAAGAGCGTCTACGCCTTGAGACCCAACCGAATATTCTCACCACTCGCGTCATTGATTTGATTGCACCGATTGGTAAAGGACAGCGCGGGCTTATTGTTTCGCCGCCTAAGGCCGGTAAAACTATGGTGCTGCAATCCATCGCAAATGCCATCACCACAAATAATCCTGAGTGTCACTTGATGGTCGTTCTCGTTGATGAGCGTCCAGAAGAAGTTACCGATATGCAACGCTCTGTTAAGGGTGAAGTTATCGCCTCGACATTTGATCGCCCAGCAGATGATCACACCACTGTCGCTGAACTCGCTATCGAACGCGCAAAGCGCCTAGTAGAGCTGGGACATGATGTTGTGGTCTTGCTCGATTCGATTACTCGTCTTGGTCGTGCTTACAACATTGCAGCGCCTGCTTCAGGCCGCATTCTTTCTGGTGGTGTTGATTCCGCTGCGTTGTATCCACCGAAGAAGTTCTTTGGAGCTGCACGTAATATCGAAGATGGCGGATCACTCACAATTCTTGCAACAGCGCTCGTTGAAACTGGCTCGAAGATGGATGAAGTTATCTTCGAAGAGTTCAAGGGAACTGGAAATATGGAATTGAAGCTGGATCGTAAGTTCGCAGATAAGCGAATCTTCCCAGCAGTTGATGTCGATGCTTCAGGAACTCGTAAAGAAGAAATTCTTATGGGCCCAGAAGAGCTCAACATCGTCTGGAAGTTGCGCCGTGTTCTACACGCACTTGATTCACAACAAGCGCTCGAATTACTTCTTGAAAAGATGAAGGGCACTAAGTCCAACGTCGAATTCTTGATGCAGGTTCAAAAGACCACAGTCGGACCTGACCAGGCTCCTAAGGGCGAGTAATTCCGCTCGTTTAGTAGCCGAATTGGCTCTTCTGCAGGGTGCTTAGGTAACCTTCCGCCCTGACCTTCGAGCTGGTTCACCGTTAGAAATATCGGACCCAGCACTACACCAAGGAGTACGCAATGAAGAAAGATATTCATCCTGAATATAAGGAGACCACAGTTACCTGTGGTTGCGGCGAGACCTTTAAGACTCGTTCAACAATTTCAAATGGATCACTCTTCGTTGAAGTCTGCTCCGTATGCCATCCGTTCTACACCGGCAAGCAGCGCATCCTTGATACTGGCGGACGCGTAGCTAAGTTCGAAGAGCGTTTCAAGAAGCAACAGACCAAGAAGTAGCTTTCTTACTTAAGACCGTTGCTCCTGCATCTGCAGGGGCGCGGTCTTTTGCTTTATCGGTAGCGGTTTTGGAAACTTGAAGGAAAGGAGTGAAGGAGATGGCGGATAAGAACGCTAATCGTTTTGCAACGATGCCTGAAATCTTAAAAGAGTATGAAACTCTCGAAGCTCAGATGGCCGATCCTTCCATTCACTCTGATCAAGGAAAAGCTCGCCAACTTGGAAAGCGATATGCCCAACTCGGTCCAGTTATTGCTGGATATCGTGCATATAAAAAATGTGAAGATGATCTGGCTGCAGCGCGCGAACTTGCCGCTGATGATGAGAGCTTTGCTACTGAAATTCCAGCGCTCGAAAAAGCATATGACGATGCGGCTACGACTCTTGAGGAATTGTTACTCCCGCGCGACCCTAATGATGATCGCGATGTAATTTTAGAAATTAAAGCTGGCGCTGGCGGAGAGGAATCTGCGCTCTTTGCTGGAGATTTACTCCGTATGTATCTGCGCTATGCAGAGAAGCAAGGTTGGAAGACTGAGATTATCGATGCCACCGAAAGCGATCTTGGTGGCTATAAAGATATTTCTGTTGCCGTGAAATCTCGTGGAAATCCCGAGCCTGGTCGGGCGCCCTTTGCAAAGTTGAAATTTGAAGGCGGAGTACATCGCGTGCAGCGTGTTCCAGAAACTGAATCACAAGGTCGCATCCATACTTCAGCCGCTGGAGTACTTGTGCTCCCTGAAGCAGAGGAAATTGATGTTCAAATCAATATGAATGAACTTCGAATCGATGTATATCGCTCCTCAGGTCCTGGCGGCCAGAGCGTCAACACCACTGACTCTGCAGTTCGAATTACTCATATTCCTACCGGAATAGTGGTCTCATGCCAGAACGAGAAGAGCCAACTTCAGAATAAGGAGTCAGCCCTGCGTATCTTGCGCGCCAGATTATTGGCAGCAGCCCAAGAAGCAGCAGATGCTGAAGCAGCCGCAACTCGCAAAAGTCAGGTTCGCACTGTCGATCGCTCGGAAAGAATCAGAACTTACAACTTCCCAGAAAATCGCCTCAGTGATCATCGCGTTAACTTCAAAGCTAACAACTTGGATGCTGTTCTCAACGGTGAACTTGATGATGTCATCAACTCACTTCTTGAGGCAGACAAGTCGGAGAAACTCGCAGCTGCTGAAGCCTGATGCGAAATTTCAGAGTTGCCAATACAAATGAGCATCAAGAATCTACTTAAATCATCGAAAGAGCAATGTCTTGCCGCACAGATTGATGGAGTAGATGCTGAACTGATCTTGGCCCATGTTCTCGGTGTTGGCCGCATGGATCTTCACGCTCGTGACTTCTCGCTTTCACCAGAACAAGAAGAGCTATTTCACGAGTTGATTGCTACGCGCATTGATGGAACTCCAACTCAATACCTAACTGGAGAGGCTCCATTTCGTTATCTCACTTTCTCTGTTGGACCCGGTGTATTGATCCCACGACCAGAAACTGAGTTGCTAGTCGATGCGGCACTTGTTGAAGTGGAGCGCATTCAATCTGCACCTGGATTAATGAACATTCCAGTTGTAAGCGTTGTGGATCTGGGCGCCGGTTCAGGTGCCATCGCAATATCGATTGCACATGAAGCAAGGCAGCGAAAAATGCCAGTTCATGTTGTGGCTGTTGAAAAATCGGAGGCTGCACAAGAGTGGCTAGCGAAGAACATCTCTCGCCACGAAGTGGATGTCCGAGTCATTAAGAGCGATGTTGCCCAAGCTTTAGAAGGCGTCAAATGCGACATCGTGGTTGCCAATCCTCCTTATGTTCCGAATGACACTGACTTGCCAGATCTGGTGAGGAAGAACGAACCTCAAGAAGCTATCTATGGAGGCGCTAATGGCGGCTTGGAGCTTCCACGGTTATTCATTACTGCTGCAACGCGATTGCTTAAGCCAGGCGGGTTTCTCATCCTTGAGCACTTTGAAAACCAATCAGCGCTACTTGAGCGTGAATTGAGTCCGCACTACTCTGACATTTCTCATTACACCGATCTCAATCAGAGACCGCGGTGGATGACGGCGCGCAGGAAGGGGGAGTGATGGGAGAAAGATTCTCACTCACCGATGGCGTGATTGACAAGGCAGAATTGCTAGAACGAGCAGTTGCAGCGCTACGCGATGGCAAGTTAATTATTGCTCCACTTGAACACGCCTACGTCTTTGTCGCTGATGCTTTTAATCATGCAGCCGTTAAGAAGATTCATCTTCTTCGTCAAGATGCACGAGGTGTTGCAGCACAAGTTTTGGTTGGCGACATTCAAACTGTTAAAGGTATTACTCTGGAATTTGGTACAACTATTAATTCCATCTGTGAAAGATTCTGGCCGGGGTTGTTGACGGTCAACATTCCACCCGCTCGCGGATTAGTTTGGGATTTAGGAGATGAACGCACTCTCGAAGAAATCGCAGTACGCGTCCCAGCTGCAGAATTCATCCGAGAAGTCGCGCTTGCTTCAGGCCCTCTTGCAATTGGATCGGCCACTTTGTCAGGTCGGCCACCGACGAGAAAGTCTCGTTTCTTTCCCTGTCTGGATAGTGATTATGCAGCGATTTTTGATCAAGGCGATTTAGAGGACGGTCCGAGCTCGACTGTAATCTCGGTGAAAGACGATGGCGTGATGCTCCGCCGCCAAGGGGCAATATCACTCGCCGATTTACGCTCGATAACGCCCAATATCGCTGTACCCGCCTAGGATTTCACACATGTCTGAAACCTTCTTCGGCCCGGATTTCTCGCAACTGCAACGTCAAGACCCGGAGATCGCAGCGATAGTTTTATCTGAACTCGATCGCCAACGCAAAAGCCTCCAACTCATTGCAAGTGAGAATTTCACTTCTCCTGCAGTGTTGGCGACCCTTGGCTCCACTCTCTCCAATAAGTATGCAGAGGGATATCCAGGAAAGCGTTACTACGGTGGGTGTGAAGAAGTTGATAAAGCAGAAGTGATTGGCATTGCGCGCGCTAAAGAGTTATTCGGCGCCGAACATGCAAATCTTCAACCCCATTCTGGTGCCAGCGCAAATGTCGCTGTTTATCAAGCTTTCACAAAACCCGGAGATACAGTTCTTGCGATGTCTCTTCCTCATGGTGGCCATCTCACACATGGTTCAAAAGTTAACTTCTCTGGCAAGTGGTTTAACGTGGAGTCATACGGAGTACGCCAAGATAATGAATTAATTGATTATGACGAGCTGCGCGATATCGCTCGTCGTGTAAAGCCGAAGATGATCTGCTCCGGCGCTACCGCTTATCCAAGTTTGATTGATTTCAAAATTATTCGAGAAATTTGCGATGAAGTTGGCGCAATTATGTGGGTTGATGCTGCGCATTTCATCGGGTTGGTTGCTGGTAAAGCAATTCCATCTCCCGTTCCATATGCTGATGTCGTTTCGTTTACAACGCATAAAGTCCTACGTGGCCCACGTGGTGGAATGATTCTTTCCAAAGCGCAACATGCTGCAGCGGTTGATAAAGCGGTATTTCCTGGGATGCAGGGCGGCCCCATTATGAGCGCAGTAGCTGGAAAAGCAGTCGCCCTCAAAGAATGCGCAACTGTCGAATATCAGAATTACGCGAAGAAAGTCATTGTTAACGCCAAAGCGCTTGCTGCAGCTCTGGAGAAGGAAGGCATGCGCGCTGTCTCCGGTGGCACTGAAACCCATTTAGCGCTTATTGATATTCGTAGTACTGGAGTAAATGGCAAAGTCGCTGATGAGCGCTGTGGCCGAGCTGGAATCTCACTTAACAAGAATGCAATTCCTTATGATCCTGAAACTCCAGCTGTAACAAGTGGAATTCGTGTGGGAACACCAGCCACTACGACCCAAGGCATGGGCATCCCGGAAATGTCAGAGATTGCTTCGTTCATTTCTCGCGCAATTAAAGATGGCGAAGACGACGCAAAGGCTGCTGCCATTCGCAGCGATGTGTATGCGCTGACCGCAAAGTTTCCCGTCTATCCCCGCTAATGCGCGAGTACTCACTTACTCTTCTCATCGCTGCTGCGTTGACATATATGTTGACGCCG
>Ga0192647_102597_pt1 | contig 11184 bp, 11 predicted proteins | sample LauGreFa1BDMLBSN_2_FD_133046 | JGI IMG/M metagenome (GOLD analysis project Ga0192647, IMG submission 133046) | Freshwater lake microbial communities from Lake Michigan, USA - Fa13.BD.MLB.SN - reassembly | ecosystem: Environmental > Aquatic > Freshwater > Lake | place: Lake Michigan, USA...
AGAAAATTCTATTAATAAATATATGGAATTCATTCCAGAACAAAAAATTGTATATGATTTAAATAGTTTTATATATGATCCTGTAGATAAATTAACTAATTCAGCCATCGAATTTAATATATATAATAATTTACTTAAAGATTTAAAATAATATAATAATTAATAAATGTCTTACTACGAATATATCATTACCGGTGAATTAACTCCTCTTGTTGAAGAACAAACTTTAAGTTTAATTAAATCAATTGATGAAGGAATTCCATTTTCAATTATTAAATATACCGATGAAACAATTGGAGAAAAAAAACAAAGAGTATTAGTATTATCATCACATATTAATATGTGGGGATATTTTTATAATCATTTTAAGAATTCAGTGATGGATTTTAAGGTATATAATAAACAAAGGATTATTTAGAAATAAATTGGAGCCATTTAGCTTCAATATCATCCATTATTTTTATAATATCTTTACAATTATTAATAAGGAAATTAGAGAATGCTTCAATATTAGTAGTATTTAATGTTAAACGGATAACTAATTTATCAATAAGAGGATGTGGACAAATATAACCAATATAGGAACATTCAGGTTTATTAGGTCTAATAAATTTATTATGAATAAGGGATTGAATAAGATTACCTAAAGTATCATCTTCATTATTAATATGAAAATTATAGGAATAACCATCACAATTAGGGACTTCTTCAATATCAATAATTTTATTAGTAAGATTAATAATAAGATTTTCTAATTTATTTTTAATAATTAAAATTGATTTATGAAATAGATATTTATATGATAATCCATTAATAATTTCCATTTGAAAATTAATTTTAATAGGTTCACCATAAATATCTTTATAATAACTTCTTTCTTTATCTAAAATATTATCTTTTTTTTTTGCTTCATTTTCATCTTGAATAAAGAAGAAATTAGCAAGTGAAACACATGAAAAAGAAGCATTTAATTTTCCAGTTCTTTTAATAGCTGTTGCTTTAGCATGAAATTGTTCACCACTACGAAGTCTTGTAATTAATATAGGTCTTTTAATATTTTTATTAGGAGGAGGGAATAATTCTTTTAATTCTTCTTTAGTTAAATTTCTATTTTTATAAGTTCCGGTAAAATTATCAGTAGTTATATTAATTGTTTCATTTGATGTATTAGAAACATTTAATTCAATAATATAATCACCATCAATATAATCATCAATTAATTTTTCAGAAACATTAATTGGAATTAATCCTAAACGATGTATCATAAATTCATTATGAAGAGGACCATTATTATAAATAATTTCAATAGTTGGATGTTCTTCACCATAAAAACCAATAACATCAATTTCACTAAGAAGAATTCTACGAATTGAATTAATAATAGCTAAATCAACATTTTCAATAATAAATGAATGTTTATCAGCTAATTTATCATAAATATAATTATTGAACATATTCTATTTATTTATCATCTATAATTTTTTATGTCAATTTTTATTTTAAAATAATAAGTAAAAAAAGTTTTTATATATGTCATTTTTTAATTAATTAATTTATTAATATTTAATAAATGATTTTATTTTATAGTGAAACCTGTCAACATTGTTCCGTTTTATTAGATACTATTAAAAGACATGATACAAAAAAAACTATTAAACTTGTTTGTGTTGATACTATTGTTAATATAATTAAATCAAAAATAATAAGTGTTCCTGCTCTTATGTTTTTACCAACTAAAGAAATTATATATGGTAAAGCAGTATTTGATTATTTATTATTACCCAATCGAGGTTATCTTTTTGCTAATAATAGCACAAGAATGACTAAAGGAAATACACAAGAACCATCATCAATATCAGCACCAATACCTATGAATGAGAATAAAAATCCAGATGAACCATCAGCATTTTCATTAGGAAGTATTTTAAGTGATAATTTTAGTGATATAACAGATGATAATATAAATTCAATGAATATAAATAATAATAGAATATATCGTTGGGATTTATTAAATTCTGATGAAAATTCTAATTCAAATATGGAGAATGAATATAAAGAGAAATTATCATTAAATGAAAATAGAAAATTACCTTCTATTGAGGAATTAACTAAAGAAAGAGAAAAGTTATTTAAGGATTTTAATTAATCTTATATATAAGAAAAAATATGAGTAGTTCATTAATTATATTTAATCAATATTATTATGATTTATTGACTAAACTACGAACAATAGCAAAGAAACATAAAGAACGAAGTTCAACAGCTTTAAAGGTAAATGATTTAATTAAGGATAATTATAAGGAATTTGATAAAAGTTCAGGAGATTATCTTAAATTTTTAAATGAGAATTGTAGTGAAGACTTTTGGAAATCATATTTAGATGTATCAAAGGATGATTGTGATGAATGGTTAAAGAAGGATGATGTAAAGGATATTAAAATTTTCAAGGATATTACAATTACTGATATATCAAAACTATTACGAGATAATTTTCTATGTCATCATTATTTGAGTGTATTTTATATATTTAAGAATGAGATGAGTGATGAAAGTGCTACAACAATTTTAAATATTCTTCAAACATTTACGGAGAATTTTGAATTAGATGATGATAATTATAAGAAGATAATTGAGAGATTAAATTCATTAAAGATTGATAAGGTAAAGGATGATTCATCATTTAAAGGAATGGGAGATTTAAAGGATACAACAATTGGGAAAATTGCGAATGAGATTATTCAAGATGTAAATATTGATAAATTTAAACAAACTATTCATAATGAGGGAGATATTCTTAAAGCTCTTGTTAATCCGGAGAATGGATTAGGAGAATTATTTTCAGCAGTTGGAAATAAGGTAACGAATAAGATATCAACTGGTGAATTAAGTCAAGATGCTATAATGAAGGATGCTCTTAAATTTGCGTCTGTTCTTCCATCAATGTTTGGAAAGGCTACAGGAGGAGATGAAGAAGGTGGATCAGGATTTAATATGTCAGATATGATGAAGATGATGAGTGCGATGAATCAGATGAATGTAGGTGGAGGTAAAAAGAGTAAAACGACAATAAATAAGGAGGGATTAAGAAAATTGGCGAAAAAAAATCAATTACAGAAGAAATTAGCTTCAAAGAAGGATACTTAAAATTATTTTTATTATTTCTTTTCAATAGATAAAAGATGGAAATTGATATAACTTTTAAACAAAAATTAATAATAATAGCAAATTTTGTATTTTTTTGTTCATTTATAGCAACATTAATATTTCGAAATATAGCTTTTATATTATTTGCGATTATATTTGGATTAATCCTTATTTATATATATATGTATTATGAGAAATCAACTATAAAAATTAAAGAAAATATGGAATTAGAAAGTAGAACAATTATAAATAATTCAATATGTATAAAACCAAATAAAAATAATCCATTTATGAATCCTAATTTTGTTGATACAAATAATCCTAATAATGATTATAAAGCTTGTAATATAGATAATCCAAAAATTAGAGAAGAAATTGATAAATATTTCAAAGATCCTCTTTATAGAGATGTTAAAGATATATATGAAAGAGATTTCTCACAAAGACAATTCTATACTATGCCATCAACAACTATTCCAAATGACCAAACAACATTTGCTCATTGGCTTTATCATCGTGAAAAGACTTGTAAAGAAAATAATGGAGAACAATGCTTTAATAATATTATGTAATTATTAATTAGAATTAATGACAACTAAAACATATTTTGATAATCAAAATAATCTTTGTAGTGATATGTGCTGGATGGATTATAAAAATCATGGAAATGAAAAAATATCTAATTATAATACTTATGAACCTTATTCACAATTATTACCTTGCGAAAATTCTAAAATTAGAACTCCTGATTTTATGTATGACCATCCTAATTTAAGAGGTAGAGCAGGTTATGGTTTATCAGAACCATGTCATATTGATACATATTCATCATTATTAAAAAATGATGAATTAATGACAAAAGATAAATGTAGAATACAATTAACAAGTAGAATTTTTACAGGTGTTCCTCAATTAAAAGGTTGTTCAGGTGATATAAATAAGGAATTAGATATAATGACAGGAACAGATTCATCAATAGGTGTATGTCGTAAAAATATTATGGAACTTCAAATAAATCATCCTGTTCCTCTTGTAGATTGTATGAAAGATATTCAAAATCCTAATAATATAGTTCCAATATGGACTAATGGTGGTGAAGATACTCGTTCTTATGTTAATCGTTTAAATTTTAATAAAAATAATTATCAATAAATTTTTATTTATTTATATTAGAATTATAAATGAGTTTCAATAGAACCAAATATGATACATGTTCTTATACTCAAGATCTTCAATCAAGTGTAAATACATTAGGACATATTTTAACTCCTTATAGATATGAACATAAAGATAAATGTATTCATCAATTAGGTTTTCTTGGTGGAACTGCCGTTTCACATATTCAAGGTAATCTTGTAGATTTAGATAGTGAACTTAGAGGACAAACCAGAATTTTATCAAAATGTTATACTAATCAATATAAACCAACTGATGATAATCAAATCACTAATGATAAAACACCACCAATAAATACAACTATGGCTCATCTTCCTGCGTGTCAATCAATAATGTATCGTTCTGTTCCTCTTCCACCACCAATCAAAATTAATAATTGTTAACTTTTTTTTATTTTATTTTAATTAGAATATTAAATAAATGACAAATCCTCCAAATGATACGCGATTAAAATATGATACATCTTCTTATCAAGAAGAACTTCAACGTTCTCTTTATCCTGGTGTTTATTCTATTATAACTCCACATAATGATTGTGAAAGTTGTTATCAATTCTTATCAAATGACCCTCATCTTCGTTTTCAAAGTTATGGTCATAATTCATGTTCTATGTCAAAAGCTGTAGATGATTCAAGTGAATTATCTGGTAGAAATTATAAAAATTCTAAATGTAATAAAGATGCTTATTCTCCAAATTCTTATATTTCTACTGGTTGTGTAGTTAAAACAACTACAGAAACTCGTAAATGTTCTACTCCAACTGAATCATGTAGATTATCTAATCCACCTTGTAATTTAAAATCAACTGGTATAAATCGTTTTGATCCTTTATGTTGGAATCCACAAGAAAAAGCTTTAGAAACTTTTGATAGAATAGGTGTAAATAATAGAATATTAATGAAAGATAATCATATACCTTTAGTTGAAAAACCCGATGATTATAATAAATTTATGCCAAATAAAGAAATTTCTAATGATTATTCAAATAATTTAGATAAATGGGCAACTATTCATAAAGATAATAAAAATTATTCTCCAGGTTATCCATTTAATAATAAATGTAGTTCCATAGTTAAATAATTTATTTTTGTTATTATAGAAATGGCTGAAGAAGAATTACCTGAAGGTTTCATTTATGAACCAAATGAAGAACTTGATGATATCGATTATTATGAAATCGTTAGTCTTGATGAAATTATCAAATTTAATCCATCCTTCGTAGCCTTCTCTAATGAAGAAATTTATAATCATCTATTTAATTTCCTTAAATCAAAATCTAAAGCGAATGGTTTTCTGAAATTATTTAATAATATTATAGAAAAACAAAAAACACCTTATAATATTAATAATTTCGTTATTATTGCTGATGCTAAAAGAGATGATTTTACACAATTAGATATTGATGAATTTGTTAATAAAATTAAAAATAGTAATAAAGAACAAATTAGTATTGCCTATAAACAAAAAAATAAAATTTGGTTTCCACTTATTTATGATTTAGAAAATTCTTATCCTAAATTTAATGCCTCTTCTACATCAATTATTCAATTAACTACTGAAAATCCAAATGATATCTATATTATCTTTAAAGATGATGAAAGAAATATACCTGTTATGGGAGTTTATTTCTATGAACCTCGTGATATATGTCCATTACATCCATTATCATATCAAATAGTATCTCATTTAACTTCTAAAGATAGATTTAAGGGTGATATAAAATTAATAAAAGATTTTACAGGAACTTTTGGAGATTTTATTAATAATTATAAAATAAAATTACCATTACATAAAATAGATCCAGATGAATATCATTATACAAATCTTAATTTTATTTTCAGTAATTATAATTATGAATTAGATAATCTTAATTTAGAAAATTATAAATTACTTAAAGATGAATTAGAAAAACTCGCTAAAAATGAAAAAATTTATCCAATAAATCATAATCATCAAAAAATTAAACCTCTTGAATTTAAAAATAATCGTTTTTATTATTATGAAATTCTTAAAAAAATTCAAAAACTTCTCGAAATAACTCAAAAATCTTCTAATGAAATTAAAAGAACTCTTGAAAATTATAAAGATGCTAAAACTCATATTAATGATTTGCCATTTATTAATGATATTTCTAAATTATTATTAAGTATTGATGAACAAAATTTTAATGATATTATACATAATTTAAGAGAAATTCGTAAAAATCTTTCCATCGATAATTCTATTTACGCTTTAACCAATTTTGCTAATATTGATATTGATGATATTGAACATTTTAAAGATTTTTTTACTAAAATTGGTGATAAATTCTTATTAATATTATCTCAACCTTATAAAGATATTTATGAAATTAAATTTGATTTTAAATCAGATGAACATGAAATTATTGAAGGAGAAAATATTAAAGATTATCAAGGTATTCCTGTTAAAATTGATGAATTTAAAAAAAATGCCGTTTATATTAATGATGACGATGATGATGAAATAATTAATTTAAATGTTCATGATATTGATGATAAAGAAATTAAAAAACATCTAAATAATTATTATTATAAATTAGAAAAAGGTTTTATTGAAGCCCTACATTTTATTATCCCTTTTATCATTAAAATTCAAGAATTATCTAAATTACCCTTAAATTTAGATATTATTATTCCTCATCTCTTTAATCTTTATAGAGGTATCCCAGAAAAAGCTATTATTATTAAAGAAAAATTTAATGATAAATTTGATGAAAATTTTTATCATCAAGAAGCACTTAAAACAATCAATTTTGTTCTTACTTCAGATACTGAAGATCCACGTCTTAAAGAAGCTAATTTAACACATATTAAAATATTAACTAATATGATTTATGATGTTATTTGTAAATGGTCTATTGAAATTCAAAAAGAAATATTAAATGAAACCCTTTTATTTAATAAAGATATTTGTTATATTCCTTGTATTGATAAATGGAATGATTATGGAGCCCCTTTTGATTTAGATAATAAAGATAAAGATGGTGTTCTATATTATCTCATTTGTATTTTTGCTGAAGTTTATAAAGAACTATTTATTGATATTATTCCTTTAGATCCTAATTATAAAACTCTTATTATCGATAATCTAAAATCTAAATATCAATCCGATTTAAAGGAATTTATTAAAATGACCGATATTAAAAAAAAGAAAATTAATAAAGGTTTAGAAGCACAAAAGAAATTAGTAGAATTACTTCAAAAAAAAGATTATAAAAATGATAAAACATTTGAAAATTTTATTGAAGCTTTGATTTATATGCCTTCTGTTAAATATACAAAAATACATAAATATTTACTTGGTTGTTGTTTAGAGAAAATTGATGAAAATTTTAATGCTGATGTTTATTTAAAAACTAATAGAACCGATTTAAAAAAAGCAAAATCTATTTATGCTAATGAAAGAGTTCTTAATAAACCTAGATATAAACGATTCTTTATTATTAATAAAAAATTAATTAAAGATTCATTATTAAATAATCAATTTAAAGGAATTAAATTAAAAGAAACTGATATTAAATATCAAATATATGATAATTCAATTGATAAATGGTTAATGGAATTAAATGAAATGACTGGAATTAATGATGATATTAAAAATAATATTAAAATGAAATTAAGAGATACATATAATATTCATATTAATTATTATATTCAATCCTTATTTAATAAGAAAAATGATTTAATTAAAGGTTTCTCTTTTCATAATTATAAACAAATTTTAATAGCAATCTCTAAAATTCTTTATACTCATCTTATTAAAGATGCCTTACCATTTATAAATCAAATTAATGAAATTATTAAAGAACTTGATAAATTATCTTCTATTATAAATGATGATAATATTATAGATATTAATCAAATTAGAGCTATTCTTGTTATTAGATGTATGTGTCTACCAGCATATCCTGATATAACATCTAATGCGAAATTAATATCTAAAATTAAAATTGATGGTCAATTACATAAAACTATTATTAATGATATAGCAAATAAAGTTTTTAAAATTATTCAAGATGGAAAAATGCCAACATTAGAAGACCAAATTAATTATATTAATAAAATTAGAGAACAAAATAAAGATAAAATTTTGGCAACTTTAAATAAAAAAACAGCTGAAGAAAAAGATATTTTTAAAGAATTGAAAAAAATTGGTTTACCTTCTATTATTGATGATAATGATGATGATATTGGACTTATTAAAGTTAATCCAGAAAAAAAAGAAGAAGGTGAAGATGAAGGTGAACAAGAATTCTCATTACATGTAGAAGATGAAGAATATGATGATATTGATATGGCTAATTATGGCTTTATTTATGCCGATTAAGTAAATTTACTAACTTCCAAATATGGTTCACCATTAGAAAGTTGTCTATCAAATATTACAACATAATCTTCATTCTTATGATTAACAATAAATGAATTATCTAATATATCTACTACTTTATATTTTTTATTAACTTCTTCAGCAATACTAATCATTTCAGTTTTATCAATAAAGTTATCTAAAAGAACTCTATCATAAATTGAGAAATAACAATCAAATTCACGAATAGTATCAATGATAATTTCAGAAATCATTTGATAATAATTATATTCAAATTAAATATCATTTTTTTATTAATTATGAATTAAAATAAAACATAATTAAATAATTTTAATATAAATTATTATAGAATATTCATTTAGAAGTAATTATGGACTTTATTAAAAATGATACGCCATCTATGAATAGTGTTTATGATTCTGATTATTATAATGAAACCAGAAATTATTCACAAGATTTAGCAAATAATGCCTATAAAAAAGCAAGAAATCCTTATAAAACTGGTATTGTTCCTAATCCTGCTTCTTCTTCTATGTTTATGGAAGCTAATTATAATCAACCTATTAATGATGAATTAGATTATCATACAAGTCTTTCAGGTGAAAGAATTCCAATTTCTCAATTTAAACATGGCAACATGCAACATTTCCTTAAAAAAGGAATTACTCAAAATACAGATTTAAATAATAATCAAAAATTTTATAATAAATTCGGTTATAATGAATATAAAACAAAAAAAACAGAAGTTGAAGGCTTCTTTCAACCTACCACTGATATGTCCTATTTAAGAGGTATGACTAATGATACTGATTTCTTAAAAGATAGAAATAATAGTGTTATAACTCAACATCAAAATAATTTTAATCCTATTCAATCTGTTAAAGTCGCTCCTGGTTTAAATTTAGGTTATACAAGTGAAGGTTCCGGCGGTTTTCAACAAGCTGATACATCTTTATATGTTAAACCTAAATCATTAGAAGAATTACGACCTACTACTGACCAACGCTCTACTATATTTGAAGTTCCTATTCAAGCACCTGCTAAAAATTTAGTTGATAAAAGAGGTGTTGTTACACCATTCGCTAAAAATAAACCTGAAAAAGTTTATAAGAAAACAGAAGATGATTGGTTTAAAGGTCAATCATCAGTTTTAAAAGAAAGTTTAAGAGCTGAAGAAAATTTAAAAGATACTACTAGAATTGGAACTCATCTAGATTATTATGGTGGATTAAAAGATTATAATCAATTATCTAATGATAATGATGATTATGGTAAAAGTTCTATTACTATTTATGATACTGAAAAACATGAATTAGCTAAACAAGAAACACCTGTTGCTAATTTCTCATCAGCTGTTAAAGCAATTATAGCTCCTATAACTGATGCTATTAAAATTTCAATGAAAGAATATTTCCTAAATCCAGCAAGAGAATTTGGTGAATTATCTGTTCAAGCTCCAGATAAATCAACCACTTATGATCCTGTAAATCATATTTTAAAAACTACAATTAAAGAAACTAATATTCATGATAGTCAAAATTTAAATTTAACTGCTAATAAAGAAACCTATTCAGCTTCTTATGATGACGCTAGAACAACTATTAAAGAAACTATGATTGATAATGATGATTCTGGCGTTTTAACAGGTCAAAAAGAAGGTTATACAGCTTTATATGATGAAGCAAAAACAACAATTAAAGAAACTAATATTCATGATAGTGAAAATTTAAATTTAACTGCTAATAAAGAAACTTATTCAGCTTCTTATGATGATGCTCGAACAACTATGAAAGAAACATCAATACATGACCAAGCTGATTATGGTGGATATATACGTGGAAGAGATTTAGGTTATAAAGAAATGAGTGATAAACCAAAAAAAACAATAAAAGAAACTATACCAGCATTACCTACTACAAGAAATATAAATAATGTTTTATATAAATCTACTTATGTTTATGACCCAAAAATAGTAGCTAAAACAACTATGAAAGAAACTTTAATTAATAATGATAATTGTTCCCCTTCTGCTTATGGATTTATATCTGGATTTATAAATAATTTAATTGGAGGTTATAATAATAAAGATGTAGAATTGAAAAATACACAAAGACAATTCCTTCATTGTGAATATAATCCAGGACTTAAATCACATACTACTTTTATACCTACAAATAGAGATGCTGTAGAAAATATGGAAATTGACGAGACTAGAGAATTAATAATGATGAAATCTGGTTATACTCCAAATGGTAGTGGAGGATATATAGGTGTTGGAGGAAATGAAATTAATATGAGTAATAAAAAACAAATAGATTTATATGAATGTAATGAAGAAACAAGAAATGTATCTAAAATATATGATAATCCACCTGAATTATTAAAAGAAGAACAAATGACAAGAAATACAGATAAATTAAATAATTATAATGATAGATTAGATGTAAATATATTAAAACCATTAACAGAAAATAATGATATTATAAAAATAAATCCAATAGCTTTATGTGAATAATT
>Ga0192647_102599_pt1 | contig 11171 bp, 6 predicted proteins | sample LauGreFa1BDMLBSN_2_FD_133046 | JGI IMG/M metagenome (GOLD analysis project Ga0192647, IMG submission 133046) | Freshwater lake microbial communities from Lake Michigan, USA - Fa13.BD.MLB.SN - reassembly | ecosystem: Environmental > Aquatic > Freshwater > Lake | place: Lake Michigan, USA...
GCTCCAGCGCGACCTCAGCGTCGGCACCGCGTGGCTCGTGGTGCTGGCGACGATCGCGCGCGCGGACGAGCCGATCCACGGGTACGAGATCGCGCGGCAGCTGGCGGAGCAGGCGCCGGAAGGCCTTTCGTTCAAGCAGGGAACGCTCTACCCCATGCTGCGGTCGATGGAATCGGACGGCCTGGTCCGCAGCACGCTGGTTCCCTCCAACGAGGGCCCGGCGCGCAAGTGCTTCACGCTCACCGCCGAGGGACGGCGGGTGCTCGCCGCCTGGTGCGAGACGTGGCGGACCACCAGCAAGTGGGTGAACCGAACGCTCGGAGGCATCGATGGCATCCGCTGAACCGCCCGTCATCCCCGGCCCGATCCGCGCCTACCTGCTGCAACTGGAGCTGGAGCTTGAGCGGGCCGATCCCGCGCTCCGCCACGATGCGCTCCTCGACGCCGAGGGTCACCTGCGCGCGGCGGTACGGGCAGGCGTCGACGCGGAGCGGGCGATCGCGGAGTACGGAAGGCCCGCGGAGATCGCGACGGCGTACCTGGCGGCCGAGGGCGCGTCGGCAGCGAGCGGGCGCCCGGTGTCTGCCTCCGCGTGGCGCGGCGAGCCCGGCACGGCGCTCGCCGACACTGGTTCGGGCAGCCACCGTTCGAGCGTGCCAGGGGGCGTCGAGGCGGCCCCGGCCGTGCCTGCGCCCTGGCGCGTCCGCGACATCCCGGTGCTCGGCATCTGGGCGGATGCGAGGGCCTGGGGTGCGCTCGTCTACTTCGGCGCGGTCGGATTTGCGCTGTCCATCGCCTACTTCGTGTGGGCCATCGTGATCGGGTCGCTGTCGATCGGCCTGGCGACCGTGATCGTCGGCGTGCCGCTCTTCATCTTCCTGCTCGGGAGCGCGAGGGCACTGTGCCTCTTCGAGGGCAAGGTGGTCGAGGTCTTCCTCGGCGTGCGCATGCCGAGGCGCGTGCAGCCCGTCGAGGGCGCGGACACCGTCGGCTTCTGGCAGCGCATCTGGTGCTGGCTGAAGGACGTGCGGAGCTGGCTGTCGCTCGGCTACCTGCTGGGCAACTTCCCGGTCGCCGTCGTGCTCTTTGCGGTGACCGTCACCGTGGCAGCGGCAAGCGCCGTGCTCATCGGCGTGCCGCTCCTCGAGGTGCTGGGAATCCACGCCCTGCACCTCGACCTGGACGACGCGGACGACGTGACCGTCTCCTACCTCGGCCGCGAGCTGACGCCGGACGCGGACGGAGTCGTGCGGCTGCCGCCTTCCCTCATCGTCCTTTCCTTCGCGGTCGGCGTTGCCGTGGCCACCGCGGGCCTCTGGCTCATGCGTGGCCTCGGCTGGGTGTACGGCAACGTGGTGCAGGCGATCCAGGTGGCGCGCCCGCGGGCCACCGTGCCGCCGCGCGGCTGAAATCCGTTCCTGGTTAGTTTGGCACCAATTTCCATCTCCACGGAACGACGGACATCTCCAGAGAAAACAATTGGTGCCAATGTAACCAGGAGCGAATTTAGGCATGCTTCGCATCAACGACCTCGTCAAGATCTACCCCGGTCCCGTCGCTGCGCTGAAGGGCGTCTCGCTTGACATCCCCGAGGGGCTGTTCGGGCTGCTCGGCCCGAACGGCGCCGGCAAGAGCACGCTCATGAACATCCTCGCCGGGCTGCTCGAGCCGACCGGCGGAACGGTCACGCTCGACGGCACGGACATCGTGACCGACCCTCGCGCGGTGTGGGGCCGCCTCGGCTACCTGCCGCAGGACTTCGGGTTCTATCCCTCGCTCTCCGGCGCGCAGATGCTCGACTTCCTGCTGCGGCTCAAGGGCGTGGATGCGCCGCAGGGCCGCAAGAGGCTGGTCGAGGAGCTGCTCGACCGCGTCAACCTCGCGCACGCGGCCAGGCGCAAGGTGCGCACCTACTCGGGCGGCATGCGCCAGCGCCTCGGCATCGCGCAGGCCATCGCCGGCAATCCGCGGCTCGTCATCGTGGACGAGCCGACCGCCGGCCTCGACCCCGAGGAGCGCCAGCGCTTCTACCGCATCCTCGCCGAGCTCGGCCGCGACCGCATCGTGCTGCTCTCGACGCACATCGTCGAGGACATCGCCACGCTCTGCCCGCGCTTCGCGGTGATCCGCGGCGGCCGATGCGTCACGAGCGGCGGCACGAGCGACGCGCGCCGGCGCCTCGACGGCCGCGTCTTCGAGGGAATCGTCGAACCGGCGGCGCTCGAGCGGATCCGCGCCTCCCACCGCGTCACGCAGGCCGTGCTGGTGGAGGGGTCGATGTTCCGCACGCGCGTCCAGGGCGAGGCCGGGCAGCAGCCCGCGGGCTTCGTTCCCGTGCCGCCGACGCTCGAGGACGTGTACTTCGGCGTGATGGACGAGAGCCGGGCCTCCGATGCGACGCGCCCGGTCGCCGCGGCCTGAAGGGCCCACGAAGTTCCGCAGACCCGCAGATCGACGGACCGAACGCGCGACGCCAGCGAACCACGCAACCGCCCCGCCGACCAACACAGGACCGACCCCCGATGCACCGCATCCTGACCCTTGCCTTCCTCGAGCTGAAGACCGCCTGGCGACGCCCGTCGCTCTGGGTGTTCCTCGCCATCCTCCTCTTCCTGAACTGGGGCTTCGCCGCAGGCGCCGTGCAGATCGGCACCGGCAGCCGCGTGGCCGGCGGCGAGCGCGCGTTCCTGAACAGCGAGTTCAACCTCGCATTCGGCGACATGCTGCTCCTGGCGCTCTTCTACGTCTTCTTCGTGTGCACGGCGTTCGGCAACGCCCCGAGCGAGGACGACGCGCTGCGTGTCATGCCCATCGTCGGCAGCACGGGCCTCACGCCCGGGCAGTACGTCGCGGGACGCTGGCTCGGCGTGGCGCTCGTGTACACGGCCATCGTCGGGATCCACCTCGCCATGCAGGTCGGCTTCTACCAGCTCTACCCGCTCGCGGAGCCGGAGAAGATGCGCGGGCCGTTCGCGCTCGTGAACTACGTGCGCCCGATGGCGCTCTTCGTGCTGCTGCCGGTGCTCTCGCTCGGCGCCATCAGCTTCGCGATCGGCGCGGTCACGCGCCAGGCCGTGCTGGTGTTCGCGCTGCCGGTGGCCCTGCTCCTGGCAAACGTCTTCTTCCTGTGGAGCTTCTCCCCGGAGTGGCTGCCGCAATGGGGCAACCGCGCGCTGCAGGCGGTCGACCTCACCGGGTTCCGCTGGATGAACGAGACGTGGATCAAGGTGGACCGCGGTGCCGCCTTCTACAACACGCAGCCGCTGGCGCTCGACGGGCTGATGCTCGCGCAGCGCGCGGGCCTTGCCGCGGCGGCCGTCGCCGCGCTCCTGGCCGCGGCGCACCGCGAGCGGCGCCGGATGCGCGCGCCGTTCGCCGTGGCGAGCGCGGCCCGCGCGGCAATCATCGCGCAGGCCGATGCCCAGCAGCGGATGGCCGAGGCCCGCCCGCGCGCGGATGTCACGCTTGCCGCGCTCGGCATGACGCAGTCGCGCGTGAGCGCGATGGCCGCGCTTGCCGATGCATTCCGCGCCGAGGCCCGCGAGCTGCGCCGCTCGCCAGGTCTCTGGGTGTTCGTGCCGCTCGTCTGCGTCCAGTGCATCGGCGAGCTGTACACGCCGGGCGCGTTCGGCACGCCGAACCTCACCTCCGCGGGCGCGTTCGCGGGCGAGACCTACAACACCGTCACCCTGCTCTCGGCGCTGATGGTGCTCTACTACTTCACGGAGAGCCTGGCGCGCGATGACCGCTCGCGCATCTCGGCGATCGTGAACGCGACGCCCACGTCGCTCGCGCCGCTCCTCCTCGGGCGCATGCTCGCCTGCACCGCGACCGTGGTGCTTGCGGTGCTGGGCGCCGTCTGGTCGACGGTGACCGTGGCGCTGGCGGTGCAGTGGGTCCAGACGGGCATCCTCATGCCGCCCACTCCGTGGCCGTTCATGCTCGCGTGGGGCGCGATGATGTCCGCGACGCTCTTCGCATGGATGTGCTTCCTCGCGCTTGCGTGGAGCCTGTTCCGGAACCGCTACGGCGTGTACGCGGCGGGCCTCGGCGCGCTCATCGCGACGGGCTGGTGCGTGCGGCAGGGGTTCATGAACTGGGTGTTCAACTGGTACCTGTGGGACGGCCTCACGTGGACCGACTTCGGGCCGCTCCAGATGGACCGCGGCGCGCTGGTGCTCAACCGCGTGCTCTGGGCGCTGGTTGGCCTCACCATGCTGCACGCGGCCGTCGAGTGGTGGCGCCGGCGCACGCCGGACGCGCAGGGCATCACCTCGCGCCTGCAGTGGTCGCGCGCATGGAAGCGCGGCGCGCGGATGCTCGTGTTCGGCGCGCCGGCCATCGCCTGCGGCGTCACGCTGGCCGTGATGGTGCGCGAGGGACCAGGCGGCTCGCCCGAGCGCGAGCGCGAGAAGCAGTACTACGTCGGCAACGCGAACACGTGGAAGGACGTGTCGCAGCCGACCATCGTCCGGATCGACCTTGACATGGACCTTGCGCCCGCGGACGGCAGCCTGCGCGTGAAGGGCTCGTACGGCCTGCGCAACATGACCGATGCGCCCATGCGGCAGTTCGCGATGACGCCGAACACGACGTTCACCGGCCTGACGTTCACCTTCGACGGCCAGGAGTGGACGCGCGAGTCCGCGGCCGAGGCCAGGAAGAAGAACCCCCGCGCGCGCAAGGTCGACGACAGCGCGGGCCTCTGGGTTTTCACGCCCGACGCGCCGCTGGCGCCCGGCGCGGAGGTGGACGTCGGCTTCGGCTACGAGGTGCGCGTGCCCTCGGGAACGCGCAAGAACCCGGCCGGGGCGGGTGAGTTCATCCTGCCCGCGGGCACGGTGCTCACGAGCTTCGGGCCGACGTTCCTGCCCGAGATGGGCTACGTGGACGGCGTGGGCGTGGACCCCGAGCGCACCCCCGAGCCGAAGCGCGTCGGACCGAGCGACTGGAAAAAGGTCACCAAGACCGCCTTCGGCACCGGCGGCCACACCACCGTCAGGGCCACCATCCGCGTGCCCGAGGACTACCGCGCGAACATGCCGGGCGTATGCGTCGCGGACACCGTCGCCGACGGCGTCCGGACCATGCGCTGGGAGACCGACCACCCGGTCATGGCGGTGAACGTCGTGGCGGGCCGATGGCAGGAGTCGCGCGGCAAGTCCACGGTCATCTGGCATCTGCCGGAGCACGGGTTCAACGTGCCGGTCATGCTCGAGGCGCTCGACGGCGCGCACGAGTGGTACTCGAAGTGGTTCTGGCCGTACCCGTGGAAGGAGCTGCGGCTGAGCGAGTTTCCAGGGCTCGCGGGCTACGCCCAGGGGTTCCCGACCAACATCACCTTCAGCGAGACGATCGGCTTCATGTCACGGCCGACGCCGGAGGAGGACACGCCCTTCATGGTGACCGCGCACGAGGCGGCGCACCAGTGGTTCGGCAACATCCTGCGCCCGGGCATCGACCCGGGCGGGAACATCCTCAGCGAGGGCATGGCGCACTACTCGTCCGCGCGCCTGATCCGTCAGGTCCGCGGCGAGCGCATGCGGATGGCGTTCATGCGGAACCTCGAGTTCCAGTACGGCGTCCAACGGAGTGCCGACGACGAGCTTCCCATGACCGAGACCGACGGCAGCCGCAGCGGCGACCAGACGGTCACCTATGACAAGGGCGGATGGGTGTTCTGGATGCTCATGGAGCACATGGGCGAGGAGCGCATGGACGCCGCGATGCGGGACTTCATCGGTGCGTTCAAGGACGGCCCCGACTTCCCGCTGCTGCAGGACCTCGTGGAGGCGCTGCGGCCGCACGCACCCGATGCCGCGGCCTACGACGCGTTCACCAAGCAGTGGTTCTACGACGTGGTGGTGCCGGAATTCAAGGTCGAGTCGGCCACGGTCACTGCACCCGCGAAGGACGGTGACCCGTGGCGGACGGTGATCACGGTGCGCAACGCCAATACAGCGACCGTCCCGCTGGAGGTGGCCGTCACCAACGGCGAGGAACGCTGGCCCGACGCTTCCATCTGCCGAACGCCCAAGGAGCGCGCCGCCGCAGCGACCCAGCGCCCCGAGTACCGCGATGCGCGCGCCCGTGGCACCATCTCGGCGGGCGAGACCATCGCGCTGACCATCGAGAGCGACTTCAAGCCCACGAAGGCCGTCGTCGACCCCGACGTGCGCACCCTGATGCTCAACCGCAAGCTCGCCGAGCGAGACCTCTAAATCCGTTCCTGGTTAGTTTGGCACCATTTGTTTTCTCCAGAGAACGCGCTGGTCTCGGGAGAAGGAAATTGGTGCCAAACTAACCAGGAGAGGATTTACCGCAGCTCCACGGTGCGCGCCGCGCCGGCCGCGGCACGGGGGATGATGACCACGCCGTCCGGCACGGGCAGGTCGAGCGCCGGCTGACCCTGCACGCGCACGTTCACGCGCTCCGTGCCGCCCGGCATCATGACGCGCAGCTCGCGGCCATCCGGCGCGTCCAGCTTGGCGCGCACGAGCGTCCCGCCCTTCCACTCCATGTCCACGCGCACGTTCCCGCGCGCCACCAGCCCGCGCACGCTGCCATCGCGCCATGCCTTCGGCAGCGCAGGGAGCAGGTCGATCCGGTGCACCAGGTGCCCCGCCGACCAGCTGCGCACGTGGCTCTGCAGCAGCATCTCGGCGATGCCCGCCGTGCCGCCGAAGTTGCCGTCGATCTGGAACGGGGGGTGGTCGTCGAACAGGTTCGGCAGCGTCGACTTCGCAAGCAGCGCGCACACGTCGCCCCACGCACGCTCGCCGTCGCCAAGCCGCGCCCAGAAGCTGATCAGCCACGCGCGGCTCCAGCCGGTGTGGCCGCCGCCCTGGCGAAGCCGCTCCTCGAGGCTCCTGCGCGCAGCCGCCGCGAGGTCCGGCGTGCCATCAACCGTGATGAAGGACGCCGGATGCAGCCCGTACAGGTGACTCATGTGCCGGTGCCCGGGCTCCGCCTCGGCGTAGGGCTGCCACCACTCCATCAGCCGGCCGTCCGCGCCGATCCGCGGCATCGCGAGCTTCGCCAGCGCCGCATCGGCCTGCATCGGAAGCGCCTCGCCGCCGCGCCCGAGGACCCGCGCCGCATCCACGAAGTTCACCAGCAGGTCGCGCGCGATCCACAGCTCGATCGACGGTCCCATGCTCACGTCCGCGCGACGGCCGTCCGCGAGCACGAACGTGTTCTCCGGGCTGTTTGCCGGCCCGCCGATCAGCATCCCGGTGGCCGGGTCCTCCACCAGGTAGTCCAGCACGAACCGCACCGCGCCCTCGAGCCCCGGGTACGCACGGTCCCGGAGGAACACCGCGTCGCCGGTGAACTCATAGTGCTCCCACAGGTGGCGCGCAAGCCATGCGCCCCCGAGCGGGAACATCCCCCACACGGTCTGCCCCTCGGGCGACGTCACGGCCCACGCATCGGTGATGTGGTGGCAGCACCATCCGCGCATGCCGTAAAGGTCGCGTGCCGTGTCGGCGCCGCGCACGCGCACGCGGTCGATCAGGTCGATGAGCGGCAGCTCGGTTTCCGGCAGCGCGCACGGACCCGCGGGCCAGTAGTTCATCTGCACGTTGATGTTGGTGTGGAAGTCCGCGTTCCACGGCGCACGGAAGTGCTCGTTCCAGATGCCCTGCAGGTTCGCGGGCAGGCTGCCCTCGCGGCTCGAGGCCAGCAGCAGGTAGCGGCCGTAGCGGAAGTAGAGCTCCACCAGACCGTTGTCCCACTCGGGCCTGCCGCGGAACCTCGCGAGGCGCGCATCGGTGGAGAGCATCCCGGGCGCGACGCTCGACTCGGGCGGCGGCCCACCGAGGTCGATCTCCACCCGATCCATCGCGCGGGACGTCCACGCGGTCGCGCGCTCGCGAAGCGCGTCGAACCCGACCTGCGCGCTGCGAAGGTCCATCTCGCACTGCGCCGCCGGGTCGCTGCTTGAGGCCACCGCCGCGCCCTCGGCGCCCGGTGCGGGCACACGGTCGGCCAGGCGCATGCCGAAGTAGTCCGTCCGCCCGGCCACGCACACGGTGACGCGCCGCGCGCCGCGCACCACTGCGTCACCATCCGCAACGTCGACGCTGCCGGCATCCGCGCGAACGTCCGCCGTGGTCACGTAGCGAACGCCACCTTGCCCCGTGCGACCTGCGTAGGAAAGCCGCGCACCCCGCTGGGCGGGGAGTGCCGCATGCGCCGGAACGTCCGTCCCGAAGGCCTGGCGGCGCAGCCGAACGCGAAGGTCGGGCAGCGTGCCCTCGCCGTCCACGCGCACGCTCACCGCAAGCAGCTCATCCGGCGCGCTCGCCACCACCTCGCGCACCACCCTCACCCCGTCCATCTCGAAGCGCGTGGTCGAGACGCCCGTGCGCAGGTCCAGTCCGCGCCGATACCCATCCACGGCGCGCGGGGCACGCTCGAACTCCACGAACAGGTCGCCGAGCGTCTGGTGGCTGCGCGGCATCATGTCCTGGGGCAGCATGCAGTCGCGCTGCAGGATCTCCTGCGCCTCGACCACCTTCCCCGCAAGCGCGAGCGCGCGAGCGGCTCGGAAACTCGCCGCTGCCTTCGGCGCGTTGCGGTCGCCCGCGTTCCCTTCCCAGACCGAGGCCTCGTTCAGCTGGATGCGCTCGTGTCCCACGCCCCCGAAGACCATGGCGCCCAGCCGCCCGTTCCCAACCGGCAGCGCCTCGGTCCACCGCGATGCGGGCCGCGCGTACCAGAGGTCCGGCTGCGGGCCGACGACTGCCTCGTCGGGGTTCACCTTGGTGGCGCGCACGCCCACGGCGATGGGCGCCATGCGCGCGCGCAGGTCGGGGTCCATCACGGGGTCGAACGACGCGAGGGCCGGGTGATCGCCCGCTGCGATCCACCAGCGGCCCGCGAGCTCTATGCGCGTGCGCAGGCCCTCGAGCGCCGGCATTCCCGGCGCGCCCATGATGCCGCCAGCACCGCCGCGGTCCGTCACGCGGATGGCCACGCGATTGACACCCTCCCGCAGCAGCGCACGCGGCACCGGATACGACCGAACGCGGTCGGCGCCCTGCGTGGCACCGATGCGCGTCCCGTTGAACCACGCCTCGTCATCATCATCGACGCGGCCGAGCGAGAGCACGAGGTCTCCGAGCACGTCTTCCGCATCGAGCGAAACCTCGGCCACGTACCACGCGATGCCGTCTGCACCGGCGGGGAGTCCATGCCCTTCCCATGCGCCGGGCACGGCAGCAGGGACCAGCGTGATGCCGGAGAGCGTGCGTGTGTCGTCGCCCGCGGCGTGCGGCACATGGGGCGCGAGCGGGGCGTTCGGCGCGTTCGGCGCGGACGGCGCGTTCGGCGCGTTCGGCGCCTCGGCCGGTGCATCGGCAGGCGCACGCAGCGCGGCCGCCGACATCAGGACGGCCACGGCCAATTCACGGAAACGGAGCAGCGCGGCCATGCGGGAGTTCTACCGCTCCCGCCTGCCGCGGTTCGCTACCCTCCCGGCATGTCAACGGCCGCCGCCACCGCCAGCCTCCCGCTCCTCGGCCGACACGCCTTCGTCTGCGGCGCCACCCAGGGCATCGGCAAGGCCACCGCGATCGCCATGGCCGCCGCGGGCGCCACCGTGACCGCCTGCGGGCGAAACGACCAAGGCCTCATCCGCACGCTCGAGGAGCTGCCGCGCGCCGCGGGCCAGAAGCACTGGTCGGTCGAGGTGGACTTCTCCTCGTCCCGCGACGTGGAACTGGCCGCTCGGACGCACGTGGAGACGGCGGGGCCCGTGCACATCCTGCTCACCAACACCGGCGGGCCGCCGGCCGGAAGCGCCATCGAGGCACGGGCCGAGGACTTCACCAAGGCGTTCGAGATGCACCTCCTGAGCGCGCATGCGTTGGTCCAGTGCTTCGCGCCCGGCATGCGCGAGGCGCGCCACGGGCGCATCATCAACGTCACCTCCACCAGCGTCGTGACGCCCATCCGTGGCCTCGGCGTCTCCAACACCATTCGCGCCGCGGTCGCCAACTGGGCCCGCACGCTCGCGGTGGAGCTGGCGCCGTTCGGCATCACCGTCAACACCATCCTTCCCGGGTTCACGCGCACGGCGCGGCTCGAGTCCCTCCTCGACGGACGCGCGCGCCGGGCGGGCGTCAGCCTCCAGGAGGTGGAGGCCGATGCGATGCGGCTTGTCCCGATGGGCCGGTTCGCGGCGCCCGAGGAAGTCGCCGCGGTCGCCGTGTTCCTTGCCTCGCCCGCGGCGAGCTACCTGACGGGCGTGAACCTGCCCGTCGACGGCGGCCGCCTCGCCCTGGGCTGACGCGCGCCGCGACGCAGCACGATTCCCCGCACCGAGCGGCAAACCCGCGCGGCATGCGCGCTTCCCGCGCGCAGCCCGTTGCACCGCCGTCGAGCGCGGATACGTTCGTCGCCATGATGGAACCGACGATCCTCCACTGCGCCGGCGCGTGCCTCGATGCCTCGCACGATGCCGGCATCATCTTCCTCGACCACCAGGGCGCGCGCGTGCGGTTCCTCGACGGCGTGGATCTTGCCACGGTCAGCGCTGCGCACCTCGACATCGAGGGCCTGCACAACCGATTCCGGCTCTCGGATGCCTCGCGCACCGGCAGCTACGGCCGCCGCCACCCGGATGACACGCCGCTCTTCGCGGCGCTCGCGAAGATCGTCCGCAACACGGGGCAGGTGCTCCTCGTCGGCCCGGGCTCGTGCAAGCATGAGTTCGTGAAGTTCCTGCTGCGCAACCACCCGGGTGCGTTCGAGGAACGCATCGCCGGCGTGGAATCGCTCAACCACCCCACCGACGCGCAGCTCGTTGCCATCGCGCGCGGTGCGTTCGCGCACGCCGCCGCGCGCGGTCACCCGCTCGCGAAATCCGCTCCTGGTTAGTTTGGCACCAATTGTTTTCTCCAGAGAAGTCGGGTGGGTGGGTTGCGCGGTGGGGTTGGCCGCGTGCGTAGTGTGCGGTGAGCTTGGACGCCTCGGCGACCGGCGGTGGGGTGGTCGCGCGGTGCACTTCGGCGAACCTGGACGCCTCGGCGACCGGCGGTGGGGGCGGTCGCGCGGGGTAGTGCGCGCCTGGACGCCTCGGCGACCGGCGGTGGCCTCAGTCGCTCGGACAAGTTGCACGCGACGGGCGCATCTGCGGCGAGGCACGCGCGGCCGGGGCGTGCAAC
>Ga0192647_102605_pt1 | contig 11160 bp, 6 predicted proteins | sample LauGreFa1BDMLBSN_2_FD_133046 | JGI IMG/M metagenome (GOLD analysis project Ga0192647, IMG submission 133046) | Freshwater lake microbial communities from Lake Michigan, USA - Fa13.BD.MLB.SN - reassembly | ecosystem: Environmental > Aquatic > Freshwater > Lake | place: Lake Michigan, USA...
ATAAAGCTTCCAAAAAGAAAAGGCCTATATAAAGCACCATAATAATTGGTACTAAATATCTTACTTAGATTAGAAATATTTGCATTAAATGTTGCATTATCAAGAATTAACGAATTATCATCTAAATAAGAATAATCATAATCTATTGCTGGCAAATAGAAGGCAAAAGACAAAATAGCTAGAACAATATACGGAGCAAATAATTTGCTATATACTTTCCACATTGGGTCTGCTGGAGGTACATATTCACTTTTAGCTTTTCCATAAAGATAAAGTGGCATTTTTAACATATCTATTCCATATTATGTAAGAAAAAAGAGCAAAGCTTTTAAAAGCGATGCTCTTTGTAAGATTCAAGAGCTATTATTTACTTTTTTCTATTTGAGTTTGGCAATTTATTGCCTATTGGTTGCCTTTTAGATGCTTTATTTGCATTACCACCGGCTTTTTGTTGTTCGGCAATTTCTTGAGCCATTCTCATCCTTTTAGCAAACCAACCTTCAGATTTTGGCATTTTTTTAAGATCATTCAAAGTAATTTGATTTTTAGAGAGTTTTGTAACCCATACTTGTTGTAAAATGCCTAATAAAGTAAAAGTAAAATAATAAACATTTAATCCTGCAGGAAAACCAGAGAACATAAATGTAAACATGATAGGCATAATATAAACCATCGATTTTTGATTTGGATCGGTTATTGTCATTTTTTGTTGAATAAACATTGCCAATCCCATCAATAAAGCTAATCCGCTTAATTTGTCTATATGGAATAAAGGTAATTTGAAACCTAAATCAAATAAGACATCAGGTACAGATAAATCTGTTATCCAGCCAAAGAAATGAGCTTGGCGAATATCCATCCAACTTCCTAAAACTGCCCACAATGCAATTAATATAGGCATTTGTAAAAGCATAGGTAAACAACCACCAGCAGGGTTTATACCATATTCTTGATACACTTTCATTGTTTCTTGAGACAAAGCAACTCTATCATCTTTAAATTTCTCTTGTATCTTTTGAATCAATGGCTGAACAGCTTTTGTTTTTTGCATTGATTTCATTTGAGAAACACTAAATGGATAGAGAAGCAATTTCATTATCAAACTGAATACAAGAATTGCTATTCCATAATTTGGTATAAATATGTGTAAAAAGCGTAGCATTGGTAACATTATATATTCACCAATTGGTGCAACTAGCCATTTTACGCCATAAAATGTTCCAAAATTGATTGTTTTTTCTATCCCATAATGTTGCAAAGTATCATAGATTTGAGGTCCAATATAAAAAGTAAAACCATCAGTTTGCTGTCCTCCAGTATATCTAACTCTATATGCTAATGAATACTTTTCAGTATAACCATCGCCTTGTGCTCCGATTCTAATCCCTTCTACAAAGCCCATAGCATCTGGATTAATTTTTTCAGGAATAATAGCCGATACAAAGTACTTAGTTCTTGTTGCTAAATAGTCAATTGCACCTATTGTTTGGCCAGTGGTAGGAACTGCATAATCAGTTGCATCATATTCTTCTATTTGCCCATTAACAGAGGCAAGAGCTACAGAGGTATTAGATTCATCAACACTGTTTTGTTCTTGAAATTTTAAACCACCTTTCCAGCTCATATCATAATAGCGTTGCGGTAAAAAATTCTCCATATTTTTCAATGTAATTCCAGCTTTACATGCATATGAATTGCCATATACAGTAAATGTTTTAATAATTTCACTTCCAGGAGCAAGAGAAATTTTTGCTGTAATTGTTAATGAGTCATTTCCTTTAAGGATAAAAGATCTTTGATTACCTTCAAAATTAAAATTCATACCCCTTGTGTCTACTTTTTTTCCTTCTGGTCCAATAAAAGTGATGGCAGCTTCACGATTTTTTGCATTTATAAGCTGAACTGGGACACCTTTATATGTTTTATCATGCCATGAAGAATATTGTTTTAGTTCCCATCGTGCAATAGATCCACCTTTTGTGCTAAGCATTATGCGAACTAAATCAGTTTCAATTCGAACAAAATCTTCTTTACTTTCAGAAATGATAGGTTGATTCGTAGGCGCATTAGTTGTACTTACAGAGGCAGTTTGATTTGCATTGTTTTTCTGCTTTGTTTCAGTAATAGTAGGATTTACTGTTCTTTGATGAGTACTCATCCATATTACCCATCCGGTAACAATAATAGTAATCAGGATGAAACCAATAAAACTACGTTTGTCAATTGGCTGTTGTTGTTGCATGAAATTTATTGTCCTTATTTGATTGCGAAAACAGGCAAATACTAAAAATCTTTATTTTGAAAATGAGTGTAAATTCTCTTGTACTTTGGCATATGAATCTTTAATGGAATCCAATTTGTCTTTTTCTGACTGAATTACTTGTTCTGGTGCTTTAGAAACAAAGCCAGGATTATGTAATTTTCTCTCTATAGATTGAATCAAACCTAAAAGCCTTTCTGATTCTTTTGTTAATCGGGCTATTTCTTTGTCTTTGTCTATTGCATCAGCTGTTTCTATATAAATATCTATTCCTCGAACAACAGATGCTAGGCAATGTTCTGGTTTTGGTATATTCTTATCTATGATTACTTGTGATGCCCTACCTAAGGATGAAATAGTAGATGATTGAGCTAAAAAGAAGTCTTGTAACACTATATCGTCTACTTTTATAATAACAGGTAACTTCTGATGATTTTGAATATTGCTTAATGCTCTCATTTTTCTAATTTCTTCTACAATCATCTGCAATAATTCAAATGATGATTCAATGGTAGTTTGAACTGCATGTTGATTATACTCTGGCAATGCTGCTGTACTGATGCTTGAAGTATGTTTCTCTATTGCTAAAGATTGCCATAATTCTTCAGTGATAAATGGCATTACAGGATGTAATAGTCTTAGAATTCCATCAAAAATAGAAAGAGCAAAATGAACCAATTGAGCTTTTTGTTCAGTATTATGTGCATGAGCAATTTCAGATTTTACGATTTCTATATACCAATCACAGAAATCTCTCCAAATGAACTCATGTAAGCATCTGGCATATTCAGTAATTTTATATTCTGCAAGATGTGTTTGAACTGTTTGAATTGTAGTTTGATAGCGAGAATAAATCCAAGCATCTGCAGCAGACATTTCATCTATAGATAATATATGCTTAATGCCTTCACAAGGATTCTCATCTTTTTTCATCGATAGAAAGCGTCCTGCATTCCATAATTTATTGGCAAAATTTCTTCCAAATTCTACTTGAGGAACATCTTGTTCTTGTACTTCTAAACGAACATCTGTACCTAAAGGTGCTAAATAGACAATTGTAAATCGTAATGCATCTGCGCCATATTTTTCGATAACATGTAATGGATCTGGTGAATTGCCTAATGATTTAGACATTTTTCTGCCTTTGCCATCACGAATAATGCTGGTGAAATAGACATCTTTAAAAGGGATTTTTCCAGTAAATTTTAATGATGCCATGATCATTCTTGCTACCCAGAAAAAAATAATATCTGGGCCAGTTACCAATAAATCAGAGGGTAAATAATAGCTAAGATCTTCAGTGTTTTCTGTCTTGCCATCTGCAAGCCACCCCATGGTTGTCATTGGCCATAACCAAGAAGAAAACCATGTATCCAGAACATCTGGATCTTGGATTAATTTTTCTGATTCATCTAGCCCAAGTTTTTTTCTTGCTTCCTGTTCCGAGACAGCTGCAGTACATGTTCCATCTTGAGCATAATACACAGGAATACGATGTCCCCACCATAATTGACGTGAAATACACCAATCACGGATTCCTGACATCCAATGTTCATAGGTTTTTGTCCAATGATGAGGATAAAATGTAATATCACCATTCATCACCGCATCAAGTGCTGGTTTAGCCAATGGTTTCATGTTTACAAACCACTGATCACTTAAATATGGTTCAACTGGTTCTCCACCTCGTTCAGAAAACCCTACATTATGAGTATAGTCCTCAATCTTTTCAATTAAATCTAAAGATTTTAAAGCTTCAACTACCTTTTTTCTGGCTACAAATCTGTCTAAGCCAGCAAATTCACCTGCTAATTCATTTAAAGTAGCATCTGGATTTATCGCATTTGGCATACTAAGATTATGCCTTAAACCTACTTCAAAATCGTTGGGATCATGCGCTGGAGTAATCTTCACACAACCTGTCCCAAAACTGGGATCTGCATAGTCATCAGCTATTATTGGAATTTCTTTTCCAGTAATTGGAACTATAACCATGGATCCGATTAAATGATTGTATCGTTCATCTTGTGGATTAACAGCAATAGCAACATCACCAAAAATAGTTTCGGGCCTTACCGTAGCAACATTCAAATATCCATTGCCATTTTTAAGTGCATATCGCAGTGTATAAATATATTCTTGTACTTCTTTAAAGATAACTTCTTCATCACTTAATGCAGATTGAGCAATTGGAGACCAATTGATAATTCTTTTCCCACGATAGATTAAACCTTCATCAAATAAGCGTATAAATGTTTCGGTAACCGCATGAGAAGCAGATTCATCCATTGTGAATAAAGTTCTATTCCAATCACAAGAAATACCAAGAGAATGTAATTGCTGAAGAATTTTATCACCATATTGATAACGCCATTCCCATACTTTTTCTAAAAAAGCATCTCTACCTACATCATGACGTGATAATTTTTGCTCGCGAAGTTGTTGCTCTACTTTAGTTTGAGTGGCAATACCTGCATGATCTAATCCAGGAAACCAGCAAGTTTCAAAACCAGCCATTCGATTTCTACGAATATAAATATCCTGAATCGTATGATTTATTACATGTCCCATCGTTAAAACACCCGTCACATTTGGTGGAGGCATTAATATGGAATATGGCTTCTTATTAGGATTTGGAGAAGATATATATAATGATTTAGACATCCATTCTGCATAATGTTTTTGTTCAATTGCAGCTGGTTCATATGCTTTTGAAAGTTCGCTCATATAAGATTTGACCGCTCTGTACACATTTCAATGTATGAAAGTAATACTGAGTAAAAGAAATGAAAATGTTTAATACTAAACGCAAATTACGAAATCTTTTGCAGTGAATACAGGTTAACAATGTGAGAAATACAAGTGATTAATATGAAAATTCTTTTCAATGAAGTTTTTTTTTTATGTTTGTAGGCCGGTGTTTCGGTTTGCAGCATACCAAACACCAAAAAGCCAACCTTTCATCGTTAAAGAATACATATTATGATAAAAAAGACCAGGCAGCGCCGTGCGCAAAAACCTAGGCTGGCTTCGCTTAGTATTTCTAGATCATGGAAATTTGCGGGCATCAGAATTGTTACCTCTCTTTTTCTTTTAGGAATTATTCTCTATGCAGCTTTTGCAGAAAGAATACCTCTTATTGGTGCTTCTTGTAATGAACCAGAATCACACATAACAAATAATCTTAATAACTCTAATAAAAAAGTTCCAATTTTAACATCTGCTGATAGTACAAAAGCTGTTGTTAATTTTAGATCGATAATACAAAATTTGATTGATGCTGAAGGGATAGCTGGAAGTAGTAAAACAAGTATAAGAATACTTACTCTTAAACAGCACGAAGTACTTTTTGAAAAAAATCCACATCAATATCTTACTCCGGCTTCTACAACAAAATTATTTCCAAGTTTTTCAGCTTTCTATACTATGGGTTCGGATTATATGATTCCTACTCAAGTATTGAGTGTTGGAACTATAGAAAATGGAGTATTACAAGGCGATATATATTTAAAAGGATTTGGTGATGCTTTATTAGATGAGCAAGACATTACTGCATTGGCTCTTCAATTAAAGCAAAAAGGGATTACTACTATTAATGGAGGTATTTATGCCGATGCTAGCTATTTTGACAATATAACCCAAAGGCATATATATAGTGGCGATAATGAGGTAGTAGAACCTTTGGCTCCAATTACTGCTCTGGGAATACATAAAAATGAATTTATCGTTGATATGGTACATGGTCAAACACAAATCATTCCTGCATCAGATGCTGTGTTTGTTAATCGAGCTATTTCTTCTGTTCAAAAGACCATTATATCTGAACCCAAAAAGTCTGCAAAAAATATAGTAGCCTCAAAAAAAATAACTACAAAAACAAAAAATGGGAAGAAGAAAGTTATAAAAGTTGAGAAAAATAACAGTAAAAAATCAGTTAAGAAAGTAACAAAACATTCTTCTAAAAAAACGAATAAAAAGCCATTAAAGAAATCATCAAAAAAGAGATCTCATGCTTGGTGGAAGATTGGATCTGGTTTCCAAGATCTACAAAGAAATGGTGATGCACCTAAAGCACCTAAAAGAAAAAAGAAAAGTAGGGCACCGATTGCAAGAATTTCTATTCAGCATAATTCACAAGGTTTGATTACTGTACATGCAAGTGGTAAAGGAACAAGTTCAGCAATATATACAATGAAATATCCAGATATTTATGCTGCTGGGGTGCTATCATCAAAATTACGATTATCGGGAATTCATGTCCAAAATGGCTTAATAGGAAGAAAATCATCACCTTCCAATACTAATATAATTGCAGAATTTAAAAGGCCTTTAGCATATATGATTTCTTTAGTAAATAAGAATAGCGATAATTTTCTTGCAGAGCATGTGTATAAAATGGTAGGTGCCTATGCTGGTGGACATATCAATACTGGTAAAGTAGCTACGGAAACTGTCAAAAATGCTTTGTCTCAATGTGGTATTCCTGTAGATGGCTTATGTATTAATGATGGAAGCGGATTATGCAGAAAAAATCTTTTTTCTGCTTATGTACAAACAATGTTGTTAGAAAAAGCGACAAAAATGAAATTTGGTGAGGCATTTAAGCAGACGCTATCTATTGCTGGAGTGGATGGTACTTTAAGAAAGAGAATGGTAGGAACATATGCTGAAAACAATCTTTGTGCTAAAACAGGAACACTGAGAAATACAAGTGCATTAAGTGGATATGCCTTTACTAAAGATGGAGATCAAGTTGTATTTTCTATCATCAATAATGGCCCGAATGTATCTAATTTCAAGCAATTAGAAAATAAAATTGGCGCTGCTATAGCAAATTTTAGTTACCAGAATTATACAAGCAATGGAGTTCATTAATGATCAAAAACCTTTATATCTTGTATCTTATTTGTTTAACAATTATTGTTAGTAGTTGTGGAAGTTCTCATAATAGTTCTGAATCAGCAAGTGTTTTGCAACAATGTACATCTGGTGGTGCAAGTAGGGCAAATAACTTTATGATTGTTGCAGATAAATTTTCTGCCGAAACTGCAATATTTGAACAATTTCCAGTTGCGGATTCACTGGGTTTATCTTCATTATTACCAATAGATGAAGTAAATGTTGCATTCGCAACAGAAAGTGGATATATAGGTATTGGAAATTCATCTAATATTCAATGGATTACTCAAATTTCTCACAATAAAGGTTATATAGCAAGTGGCATGTGTAGAGACAAATCAGGTAATTTATATGCAGTTTCTACTTCAGGTTATATGTCTGCAATAGACCCACTTGGAAAACTAATATGGAAGAAGAAATTATTACATGCCAATAAAGGATCTATTATTTGGTTAGACTTATTATCAGTTTCTGATGGTATTGTGGCATGTGGGGATACGTCAATTTTTAAAGTTGGTTTTGATGGTAAAATCATATGGCGTCAAGATAGATCTTCAACCCCAATTGGAAATATAAGTGCAGATGAACATGGTAATTTATATTCTGCTCAATCTATTAATATACCAGGTGGTACTGATACATTGGTATGTTGGAATCCAGAAGGTAAATTACGTTGGAAAGCTACATTACCTTTTATTCGATTAACTACCCAGCCTTTAATTTTAAATGGAAAAGTATTTGTAGGTGGTGTGCGTATAGATCAACAAGCAAAAACACCTGCTCTATTCTGTTTTGGAGATGATGGTACTAAATGCTGGGAGACAATGATCAAAGAGACACCTCGCTTTTTATCTGCAGATGATTCCATGCTCTATTTAGTTTGTTCCGAGCCCAGAATTTCTGAACAGGCTAGAAGTATGATCACAGGATTTACATTGGATGGTCATAAAAAATGGCATGTCTATGTAAGTGCAAAAGCGGCTGCGCCATTATTGGTAAGTAAATCTAATGTTGGTATGTTAGCTAAACATCAGGAATCTGCTTCAGACTTCTTTATTTTTAATAAATCTGGTGTTTTAGAATCTCAATTCTCATTTGCAGATCAGGGTAATTCTTCAAGGGCAGATTTCTTGCCATTGCCTGCAGTATTGCGCGGTGGAAGCATTGCATTCCCTTGTTCTGATAAGTCTGGAATAGTGGCAGTTCAAGCGAAAAAAGGATTTTTATTTTAATATTGGCCTTTTTATAATTGTGTTAAATGAACGGAATAAATACCACTGTGCGCCTAAACGTCCGATACCAAGTCCCATCGCAGCAGTAATGATGCCTACAGGATGAACAGTAGTTTCAATAAGAACAACTATTCCAATCATGCCAATTACTTCAATAATTGTAGAATATGTAACAGAAGAATTCTTTTTTGAATTCATTAATACAGAACGAAAGTAGGCATAAGAGACTGCCAGAAAAGGATAAAAGAAGAGAATTCTACATGGGATAATAGAAAACTCTACTAAATCAGGTGTTAGACCATATAGTTTTGATAAAACGATATACACAATAGGGGAATAAACAATAAAACTGTATGTAGCTGTTGTTGTAATTCCAAGAATTAAAGCAAATCTTCTTAATTCTTTATAGTATTTATTGCCTTGTCCAAGTAAAGCTAAACTTACTTCTTGAAAAGAGAATCCAAAACTTCTAAAGATAAAAACAAACGATTCTATTATTGGTAATACTGCTAATGATTCTAAAGACATTGGACTTCTACCAATAAAAAAAGTTAGTATAGGCACAGAAGCCATCCCTATTAAACTTGTTAAAGCTAAAGGGGAATAATAACTAATCATATATGATGTAGTTAAGGGTTGTTCTGTTTTGATCTCTTCTTGAATCAACAGTTTTTTTATGGTTTCATGAACCATAATTCTTGTAGCTAAAGCTTCAAGTATTACACCAACTGTTAATGAAGTACCACCAATGATTGTTCCAGAAAATTGAGTGAAATGTGCTAAGAAAAGTGCAGTTCCAAACATCGTGGATAATCTAACTACGGTACCAACCGCAACTCTTTTTGTTAAATGAGCTCTAATCAATAATCCTTGCCAAAATCTTCTAAATCCTATTGCTGCAGGCCAAAATATCATAGAAACCAAACAACCATACATTAAATCAGCAACTGGTTTGGTTAGATGTAATATATTATACGCTATCACAGAAAAAACAGGAGGGATAATAGTGATAATCATTCCAAGGGTAATCAAAATATTTAATTTGATTAAAAAACCTCTTAAAGCTTTATATGAATATGAGTCTCTTACCAATGCAATTGATGCACTTAACATCATAATTATAGGAGATTCTATAATCATTGCGATTGCTGTAGCTACACCATAAGCTGCTAAATTATATTTTGGTTCTGATAATCGGGCTATTAATGAAGTTAATAATGGGCCTTCGGCAGCCATCATAAGCCAAGTTGCTGATAATGGAGACCAAAAAAGGAAAATTGAAGAGAGAGATAGTTTGCTGCTTAAAGACATAAATAGGTAGTGTTAATAAAAATATACAATGATATTTTTATATAATGATTGGAATTGCCGTTTTGACGTATTATATCGACATTTATGGCATCACACTATGATTCTTCGTATGAATTGCCATAAGAGAATCTAAATTCGTAGTTTTGTGGACCAATATTTATGCTATGTAAAAAAACAAATTGTAATGGCTACGATACTCAGCGCAAAGAATGTAGTAAAAACCTATGCAAATGGTCATACGGCTCTCAAAGATATAACTTTTGATGTTGCCGAAGGCGAGTTCCTTGCAATAATTGGTTTAAGCGGAAGCGGTAAATCAACATTATTACGCTGTATTAATAGATTGCATGATATTAGTTCTGGAACAATCATGTTCCGTGATAAAGATATTACCCAGTTAAAAGGTAAAGAGCTTAGGAATCATCGACGCGATTGTGGAATGATTTTTCAGCATTTTAATTTGGTAAAACGTCGTTCTGTACTAGAAAATGTATTAAGTGGCACACTTGGTTCTATGCCTTTATGGATGTCTTTAACGCATCAATTCTCTGATGAAGATATTCAAAGAGCAAAACATAATTTAGAGATTGTAGGTATTGCAGAAAAAGCAATGATTCGTGCTGATGCTTTAAGTGGAGGACAACAGCAAAGGGTAGCAATAGCTAGGGCTTTGATGCAAAATCCTTCTATTGTATTGGCTGATGAACCTGTTGCTAGTTTAGACCCTGCAACTTCTCATTCAGTTATGAATTATCTTGAAAAAATAAATAAAGAAATGGGCAAAACTGTTATTTGTAATCTCCATTTCTTAAGTTTAGTTCGCCAATATGCTACAAGAGCTATTGCATTAAAAGACGGTGTGATTGTTTTTGAAGGTTTACCCCATGAAATTACCGATGAAAGATTTCGAGAAATTTATGGAGAAGATGCAGTGGAAATTCAAATCCGCTGATAGAATAATTATTTATTCATGAATTGTTGAGTAAAGTATGTCTTGGTTTTTACGTTCTAAAAAGAATATTGAACATTCCCAACAAAGAGATATGCCTGATGGACTTTTTGTAAAATGTCCTTCATGCGGTGAAATGATTTATAGAAAGCAATTTGAAGAGCAATTATTTACCTGCACTAAATGTGATCATCATTTTCGTATTACTTCTAAAGAATATATTGATATTCTATTTGATGAAGGTTCATTTGTTGAAACAGAGATATCTATTACATCTACAGATCCTTTAAAATTTATTGATACAAAGCCATATATAGATCGTTTAAAGGATGCATATAAGCGTTCCGATGCCCACGATGCTTTAACTGTTGGTTATGGAAATATTGATGGTAAAACTATCTCCTTTGCTTGTATGAATTTTGGTTTTGTGGGCGGTAGTATGGGGTCTGTTGTTGGAGAAAAGTTCTATCGTGCAGCAAAACTTGCTATCAAACAACAAATGCCATTCG
>Ga0192647_102606_pt1 | contig 11158 bp, 10 predicted proteins | sample LauGreFa1BDMLBSN_2_FD_133046 | JGI IMG/M metagenome (GOLD analysis project Ga0192647, IMG submission 133046) | Freshwater lake microbial communities from Lake Michigan, USA - Fa13.BD.MLB.SN - reassembly | ecosystem: Environmental > Aquatic > Freshwater > Lake | place: Lake Michigan, USA...
GTCCGGACATGGCTCCACCGAGCGCGCAAGCCACCCGCACTGAACGCTGGAATGCACTTTGGAAAATCTGGCCGATTTTGATGATTTTCTTGGTGGTGTTCGGCGGCATTTACGGTGGTATTTTTTCGCCCACCGAAGGCGCGGCCATCGGTGCTTTGCTGACCTTTGTGGTGGGCTTGGCCCGGGGTGAACTCAAAGGTGCGGGCATGCGACAGGCTTTGTTGAGCACCGCCGAAACCAGTGCCATGGTGTTCATGATTTTTTTGGGTGCCGACATGATGAATGCTGCACTGGCTTTGTCGGCCATGCCTTCGTTGGTGGCTGACTGGGTCACCCATTTGCCTGTGGCGCCCATTGCAGTCGTGTTCGCTGTGCTGTTGTTGTATGTCGTGTTGGGTTGCGTCATGGATGAGTTGTCTATGTTGCTGCTGACCATCCCTGTGATTTTTCCTGCCATCATGCAACTGGACTTATGGGGTTTGCCACCAGACCTCAAGGCCATCTGGTTTGGCATTTTGGTGTTGATGACCGTGGGCATCGGACTGATTGCACCGCCTGTGGGTTTGAATGTGTACGTGGTGAACAATTTGGCAAAAGAAGTGCCCATGTCAGAAACCTACAAAGGCGTGCTGCCTTTTCTGGTTTGGGATGCTTTGCGTTTGTTGTTGTTGTTGTTTGTCCCGGGCGTATGCCTGTGGGCCGTGAGAATGATGTGATGGACCTGGCAACCATGGCTTGGTTTGGGCCGCTGGTCGGGGGCTTGGTGGGCTTGCAAATTGGCAGCTTCATCAACCTGTTGGTATGGCGTTTGCCGCAAATGATGCAACACCAATGGCAGCGTGAATTCGATTTGGTGAATCAGCAAGCGCAAGCCAAAGTCCCGGCGGCGTTCAACTTGGCCACCCCAGCCTCACACTGCACCCATTGCCACACGCCATTGCGTGTGCGTGATCTGGTGCCGGTGCTCAGTTTTGTGTGGCTCAAAGGCCGATGTGCCCATTGCCATGCCAAAGTCTCTTGGCGTTACCCGTTGGTGGAAACCGTGGTGGCATTGGTTTGGGCTTTTTGTGCATGGCACAGCGGCATTTCAGTCACGGCATTGGCTTGGGCCATGTTTGCCACTGTCTTGATCGCATTGGCGCTGATTGATGCAGACACCATGTTGCTGCCTGACAGCTTGACCTTACCCTTGATGTGGGCGGGCATGTTGTGTGCATCATTGGGGTGGATTGACCTGTCGCTTGAGCAAAGTGTATGGGGTGCTGCTTTGGGCTACGGTGTGTTGTGGTCGGTGCAATCGGTGTTCGGTTGGATCACTGGCAAGCAAGGCATGGGTGAAGGCGATTTCAAATTGCTGGCTGCCTTGGGTGCATGGTTGGGTTGGATGTCTTTGCCTGCATTGGTGCTGTTGGCTTCTGTCAGCGGTGTGGTGTTTGCTGTTTACGAGCGTGTAAGAGGACATTTGAAAGCCGGTGAGCCTTTGCCTTTTGGCCCGCATCTGGTGCTGGGTGCTGGTTTGTTCAAAGTGTCGTTCCCATTGAATCTGCTGGGCACCTAGCCCATCCCCACAGTTTTTCAGGAGTTTGATGATGGATCTTGTCATTGATTGTCACGGCCACTACACCACCGCGCCCAAGGCCTTAGAAACTTGGCGCAACCGCCAGATCGCAGGCATCAGCGATCCTGCCAGCATGCCGCACGCATCCGAGCTTCACATCAGCGACGATGAATTGCGCGAAAGCATTGAAACCAATCAACTGCGTTTGATGAAGCAGCGTGGCAGTGACATCACTTTGTTTTCGCCGCGTGCCTCGTTCATGGCGCACCACATAGGCGACTTTGCGGTGTCCTCCACATGGGCTGCCATTTGCAACGAATTGTGTTTCCGTGTGTCTGCCTTGTTTCCGGACCATTTTGTGCCCGTGGCGATGCTGCCCCAGTCGCCCGGGGTGGACCCGGCGACTTGCCTTCCCGAGTTGGAAAAGTGTGTCAAAGACTACGGTGTGGTCGGCATCAATTTGAACCCTGACCCATCGGGTGGGCATTGGACCAGCCCACCCTTGAGCGACAAGCACTGGTACCCGATTTACGAAAAAATGGTCGAGTACGACTTGCCGGCCATGGTCCATGTGTCCACCAGTTGCAATGCCTGTTTCCACACCACGGGCGCGCATTATTTGAATGCAGACACCACCGCGTTCATGCAATGCCTCACCAGCGATTTGTTCAAAGACTTTCCCACATTGAAGTTTTTGATCCCGCACGGTGGTGGCGCTGTGCCTTACCACTGGGGGCGTTTTCGCGGACTGGCGCAGGAGTTGAAAAAACCTTTGCTTGAAGAGCATTTGCTCAACAACATATTTTTTGACACGTGTGTTTATCACCAACCGGGCATTGACTTGCTCAGCACCGTGATACCTGTGAAAAACATTTTGTTTGCTTCAGAAATGATTGGTGCCGTGCGCGGCATAGACCCGCAAACCGGTTTTTTCTTCGATGACACCAAACGCTACATCGAAGAAAGCCTGATCTTGGATGGACATGACCGTGAATTGATTTACGAAGGCAATGCCCGCAGGGTGTTCTCACGCTTAGATGCCCGGTTAAAGCAGAAAGGTTTGTGACATGCATTACCCACTTGGAACCGTCAAGAAACACATCGTTCGCGCAGCGCCTGACGACGTGAAAAAGTTGGGTCAATTTGGCGTGGCCACGGTGCACGAAGCCATGGGTCGGCTGGGCTTGATGCACACCGTGATGCGCCCGATTTATGCTGGCGCGCGAATCAGTGGCACGGCTGTGACGGTGCTGCTGCACCCGGGTGATAACTGGATGATGCATGTGGTGGCCGAACAAATCCAACCTGGCGACATCGTGGTGGCTGCCATCACTGCGCCGTGTACCGATGGTTATTTTGGGGATTTGCTGGCCACGTCATTCATGGCGCGCGGTGCCCGTGCGTTGGTGATTGATGCCGGTGTGCGCGACGTGGCTGAACTGACGCAAATGGGTTTTCCCGTGTGGAGTCGTGCGATCAGCGCCAAAGGCACCATCAAGGCCACCGTGGGGTCTGTCAATGTGCCTGTCGTATGCGCGGGTGCACAGGTTCACCCGGGTGATGTGGTGGTGGCTGATGACGATGGCGTGGTGGTGGTCCCTGCATCCATCGCAGCACAAGTCGCAGACGCAGCAGCTGCACGAGAAGCCAACGAAGGTGAAAAGCGAGCGAAGTTGGCTTCTGGGGTGTTGGGTCTCGACATGTACAACATGCGCGACGCCTTGGCCAAAGCCGGTTTGACCTACATCGATTGACAGCTGATCAGAACGTCAGCCATTTTTTTAGCAACGATATTCACATGAGCAAACCTACCACGGGCGAATTCACCAAAACCACAGGCTGGTTGGATTGGTATGACGGCCCTGCGAAACCGAGCTTCGCTTTGCCAGCGGGTGCGGTCGATGCACATTGCCATGTGTTTGGTCCAGGCGCAGAATTTCCCTACGCGCCTGAGCGCAAGTACACGCCCTGCGATGCATCCGCTGCGCAATTGTTCGCTTTGCGAGACCATTTGGGCTTTGACAAAAACGTCATCGTTCAAGCCACATGCCATGGCGCAGACAACCGTGCGTTGGTCGATGCATTGCTGCGTGCCCAAGGCCGCGCACGGGGGGTGGCAACTGTCAAGCGCAGCATCAGTGATGCAGAACTGCAAGCCATGCACGACGCCGGTGTTCGTGGCGTGCGGTTCAATTTTGTGAAACGCTTGGTTGATTTCACACCCAAAGATGAATTGATGGAAATCGCCTCGCGCATCCAAGCCTGGGGCTGGCACGTGGTGATTTATTTCGAAGCCGTGGACCTGCCCGAGTTGTGGGATTTCTTCACCGCATTGCCCACCACCGTCGTGGTGGACCACATGGGCAGACCAAATGTGTCCCAGCCTTTGAATGGCCCAGAGTTCAATCTGTTCATGCGGTTCATGCGCGAGCACCCGAATGTGTGGAGCAAAGTTTCTTGCCCCGAACGTTTGAGCTTGGGTGGGCCACCAGCTTTGAACGGTCAAGCGCAACCGTACCGCGATGTCGTCCCGTTTGCGCGTCATGTCGTGGAGAGTTTTCCAGACCGGGTGCTGTGGGGCACCGACTGGCCGCACCCGAATTTGAAAGACCACATGCCTGATGACGGATTGTTGGTGAATTTCATCTCCCAAATAGCGGTGACACCCGATTTGCAGCAACGCTTGTTGGTGACCAACCCGACCCGTTTGTATTGGCCCGAATTGCACAGCTTGGAGAGCACGCATGGCGCTTGATAAACCGTATTTGGACGTGCCCGGCACCACGATTTTTGACATGGAACAATCACGCAAAGGCTACTGGCTCAACCAGTTTTGCATGTCGCTGATGAAAGCCGACAACCGTGCCCGCTTCAAAGCCAATGAACGTGCTTATTTGGATGAATGGGACATGACCGAAGAACAAAAACAAGCGGTGTTGGCGCGTGATTTGAACTGGTGCATTCGCACCGGTGGCAACATTTATTTTTTGGCCAAGATCGGCGCCACGGACGGCAAAAGCTTTCAACAAATGGCGGGCAGCATGACGGGCATGACCGAAGAAGAATACCGCCACATGATGATCCAAGGCGGACGATCTGTCGAAGGCAACCGTTACATCGGCGAAGACGGTAACGCACAAGCGCACCAACAGCCCCAAGGAAGCGCCAGCAGCGCACACACGACAAGGGGCGCTTGATCATGGCACGCATCAGCGCATCGGTGTTCACTTCGCATGTGCCCGCCATCGGCGCGGCGATCGACATGGACAAAACCCACGAACCTTATTGGCAACCTTTGTTTGAAGGTTATGCGTTTTCCAAAACATGGATGAAGCAACACACACCGGATGTGGTGATATTGGTGTTCAACGACCATGCGACTGCGTTCAGCTTGGACATGATTCCCACGTTTGCCATCGGAACCGCCGCGCAATACACACCAGCCGATGAAGGTTGGGGCCCCCGACCTGTGCCTGTGGTGCAAGGCCACCCCGAGTTGGCGGCACACATCGCTCAGTCGGTGATTCAACAAGATTTCGACCTGACCATTGTCAACAAAATGGACGTGGACCACGGCCTGACCGTGCCGTTGTCATTGATGTGCGGTCAGCCCAGCGCTTGGCCGTGTCCTGTGATTCCGCTGGCCGTGAACGTGGTGCAGTACCCCGTGCCCAGCGGTCAGCGTTGTTTCAACCTGGGCAAAGCCATTGCCAAAGCCGTCAGCAGCTTTGATGGCAAGTTGAATGTCCACATTTGGGGCACGGGCGGCATGAGTCACCAATTGCAAGGCCCGCGCGCAGGTTTGATCAACCGACAGTTTGACAACGCGTTTTTAGACAGGCTGATTGCCGACCCTGCTGGTTTGGCGCAAATGCCGCACATCGACTATGTGCGAGAAGCAGGCAGCGAAGGCATTGAGTTGGTGATGTGGTTGATCGCGCGTGGCGCGATGGCCGATGTGAATGGCGGTGCGGCACCTGAAGTCAAGCACCGCTTTTACCATGTGCCAGCCAGCAACACGGCGGTGGGGCATTTGATTTTGGAGAACTCGGCGCAATGACCCATGGCGGTTGTGTTTTCGCTGGACTGACAAAGGAGCGGTCAATGTTGAAATTGTTGATTACCACTGAAATGGAGACACCATGACCATCAAAGTAGCGCTCGCTGGTGCCGGCGCATTTGGCATCAAACATTTGGACGGCATCAAACTGATTGACGGCGTGGAAGTGGTGTCGTTGATCGGACGCGAATTGGCCAAAACCCAAGAAGTCGCTGACAAATATGGCATTGCCCACGTGACCACCGATTTGCAAGCGAGTCTGGCCATCAAAGAGGTGGACGCGGTGATTTTGTGCACGCCCACGCAAATGCATGCGTCGCAGGCCTTGGCTTGCATGCAAGCGGGCAAGCATGTGCAAGTTGAAATTCCGCTTTGCGATGTGTTGAAAGACGGGCAGCAAGTGGTGGCCATGCAAAAACAAACCGGTTTGGTGGCCATGTGTGGCCACACGCGCCGTTTCAATCCCAGTCACCAGTTTGTGCATCAACAGATTCAATCCGGTCAACTCAACATCTACCAAATGGATGTGCAAACCTATTTCTTTCGCCGCACCAACATGAATGCATTGGGTCAACCGCGCAGTTGGACTGACCATTTGCTGTGGCACCACGCCGCACACACGGTCGATTTGTTTGCGTACCAAGCGGGCAGTCCAGTGGTGAAGGCCCATGCCATTCAGGGACCTATTCACCCGACCTTGGGCATTGCCATGGACATGAGCATTCAACTGCAAGCGGCCAATGGCGCGATCTGCACCTTGTCATTGAGCTTCAACAACGATGGTCCATTGGGTACGTTCTTTCGTTACATCGGCGACAACGCCACTTACATCGCGCGTTACGACGACTTGTTCAACGGCAAGGAGGAAAAACTCGATGTGTCCAAGGTGGCGGTGTCCATGAATGGCATCGAGTTGCAAGACCGCGAGTTTTTTGCAGCCATCCGTGAGGGACGCGAACCGAATGCCAGTGTGGCGCAGGTGCTGCCTTGCTATCAGGTGTTGCACGACCTCGAACAGCAATTGATCTCACCCAGCGGTCTCACGGGTTGAACCCATGCATGCCATTGGTGTCACCCCTGACGAATTGTCCGAATCCCAAATATGCCCATGAATAAACGACAAGTAGGTCCTTTTCAAGTCAACCCGATCGGTTTGGGTTGCATGAACATCTGCCCTGTGTACGGGCCACCGCCCTCAGAGGCTGACGCGCAAAGGTTGTTGCTGAGCGCATTAGACGAAGGGGTGGATTTTTTTGACACCGCTGCTTTGTATGGGTTTGGCGAGAGTGAACGCATCATCGGAAAGACCTTGTCTGCCCACCGAAGCCGTTTCACCTTGGCCAGCAAATGTGGCTTGCATGGTGTTGACCTGAATGGTGATGGCAAAAAAGTGCGCGTCTTGGATGGACGACCTGAAACCCTGCGAGCCACTTGCGAAAACAGTTTGCGCAGTTTGAAAACCGATGTCATTGATTTGTATTACCTGCACCGCTGGGACAAAAAAATCCCTGTCGAAGACAGCGTGGGCGCATTGAGTGATTTGGTACGTGCCGGAAAAATTCGCACCATTGGTTTGTCTGAAGTCTCCGCCCACACGCTGCGCAAAGCCCATGCGGTGCATCCGATCACGGCCTTGCAAACCGAATATTCGTTATGGACACGCAACCCTGAAATTGCGGTGTTGGATGCGTGCCGCGAACTGGGCGTGGCGTTTGTGTCATTCAGTCCGTTGGCCCGGAAATTTTTATGTGCCGACTTGCTCGATACCGCAGGCCTGTTGCCCACTGACTGGCGACACACTTCTCCGCGTTTTCATGCGCCACATTACACCCACAATGTGAAACTGTTAGACGGTTATGTGGCAATGGCCCGCGAGTTGTCTTGCACGCCAGCCCAGTTGGCCTTGGCTTGGGTGTTGCACCAAGCGCCGCACATCGTGACCATTCCAGGCACTTCGCGCATTGACCATTTGAAAGACAACATGGGTGCGTTGAATCTGGTGTTGACGCCCGAGGTGTTGACCCGACTCAATCAAACCATCAATCAGCACACGGTGTCGGGCAATCGGTACAACGACATCGCCAGCAGCGAAGTCGATACCGAGGTGTTTTAATTTTCTGCCAAATAGGCAGGTTGTCGGTTGAGTCGCAGCATCAACAAACCTGCACCCACCAACAGCAGCATGCCGCACCACGCCAAGGGGTTAGGCATGTCACCCCAAATCAGGTAGCCAAACAACACAGCGGTCAACAGCCCCACGTAACGAAATGGTGCCACGACACTCATGTCAGCGATGCGTGTGGCCTTGATCAAAAAGAAATAGCCACTGCTCAAAAACAGGGCAGCTGCCGCCATCATCAGTCCATGCTTGAGCGATACAACGTGCCACGGTGTGAACAAACTCCACGCGCCAGCCAACACGGTGGCAGCCAGAGCCGTGCTGACTGTGATGACCATGGAGGGAATCTGCGGGGCAATGAAACGCACACTTAAATCACGCAAAGCATGCAACACGGTGCCCGCCAACGCAACCCAAGCCCAAGCGTTGAAACCGTCGGCTTGCGGTTGCACGACCAGCAGGACACCGATGAAACCCAAACCGATGATCAGCCAATGGCGGCCGCTGACATGCACGCCCAACAACAAGCCTGAGAGCAGCGCAATCAGCAGCGGCGTGGACATGTTGATCGCCGTGGCATTGCCCAGAGGCATGTGGAACAAAGCGCTCAAATAAACCAAACTCGCGGCGCCATCCAGCACGGAGCGCAACACGACCCAGCGATGGCTGAGGTGTGCCAAGCCGATGCGGCTGAAACTGGCGCGATCGGTGAAATAGGCCAGCACCAACAACCCCAGCACGGCCATCAAGCCACGCAAAAAAATCAATTGGGAAGCGGGAAGGGTGTCGCTGACAAATTTGACCAGCGTGTCGTTGGTGACGAAGCACACCATGCCCGCCGACATGGCGATCACGCCATGTCGGTTGTGCGTGGGTGTCACAAGGTGTCGATGAAACTGCGCAGTTTGTCTGAACGGCTGGGGTGCTTGAGTTTGCGCAGCGCTTTGGCTTCAATTTGACGGATGCGCTCGCGCGTGACGTCAAATTGTTTGCCGACCTCTTCCAAGGTGTGGTCGTTGTCCATTTCGATGCCAAATCGCATGCGCAAGACTTTGGCTTCGCGCGGTGTCAAACCATCGAGAATTTCCTTGACCACATCGCGCAATCCCGCTTGCATGGCTGCTTCGATGGGTGCGGTGTTCGCACCGTCTTCAATGAAGTCGCCCAAGTGTGAATCATCGTCGTCACCGATCGGTGTTTCCATGGAAATCGGCTCTTTGGCGATCTTCATGATCTTGCGGATTTTGTCCTCCGGCATTTCCATTTTTTCAGCCAAAACGGACGCATCGGGCTCGAACCCAAACTCTTGCAAGTGCTGACGGCTGATGCGATTCATCTTGTTGATGGTTTCGATCATGTGCACAGGAATGCGGATGGTGCGGGCTTGGTCGGCGATAGAGCGCGTGATGGCCTGGCGGATCCACCAAGTGGCGTAGGTTGAGAATTTGTAGCCGCGACGGTATTCGAATTTGTCCACAGCCTTCATCAAACCGATGTTGCCTTCTTGGATCAAGTCGAGGAATTGCAAACCACGGTTGGTGTACTTTTTGGCGATCGAGATGACCAAGCGCAAATTGGCTTCGATCATTTCTTTTTTGGCATTGCGTGAAGCGCGTTCGCCTTCGTTCATGCGCTTGTTGATGTCCTTGAGTTCGGCCAGAGGAACCACCACGCGGTTTTGAATCTCGGTCAATTTGGTTTGCAACTCTTGGATCGCAGGAATGTTGCGGGTCATGGTGACAGACCAAGGCTTGCCAGCAGCCGATTGTTTTTCCACCCATTTCAGGTTGAGCAAATTGGCAGGGAATTCTTTGATGAACATTTCCTGTGGCATGCCGCAACGGTCCACGATGATGCGGCGCAATTCGCGTTCTTTCTTGCGCACGTCATCCACTTGCGAGCGAACCAAATCGCACAGCTTTTCAATGGTGCGTGCGGTGAAACGCACGGTCATCATCTCGTCGCTGATGGATTTTTGAATCTTCATGTAGGCCGGCGTGCCGTAGCCTTCTTTGTCGAAGCTTTTGCGCAACTTTTCAAACAAGGTTTGAATGCGGTCAAGCCGGGTCAACGCCTCGCTCTTGAGTTCTTCGAGTTTTTTGGTGAGTGCTTTGGAGCCGCCTTTGCCGTCGTCGTCGTCAGAGTCATCGAACTCGTCGAAGTCTTCTTCAGCCACGTAGTCGTCGGCTTCATTGGCGTTGGTGAATCCATCGACGATGGTGGAGATCACCACCTTGTCTTCACGGATGTCAGCGGCCATGCGCAGAATCTCGGCGACCGTGGCAGGTGAGGCGCTGATGGCTTCCATCATCGCCATCAAACCACCTTCAATGCGCTTGGCGATTTCAATTTCGCCTTCGCGTGTCAGCAATTCCACGGTACCCATCTCGCGCATGTACATGCGAACTGGGTCGGTGGTGCGGCCAAATTCGCTGTCAACGGTTGACAGGGCCGCTTCGGCTTCTTCTTCGGCTTCTTCTTCACTGGCCACGGTGGGACCAGTGTTGTTGATGATCAGCATCTCGGCATCGGGTGTTTGTTCAAACACCGCCACACCCATGTCATTCAACATGGTGATCACCACTTCCAGTGTTTCTGCATCAACCAGTTTGTCGGGCAAGTGGTCAGAGATTTCGCCGTGGGTCAGGTAGCCGCGCGTTTTGCCCAACTTGATCAGGGTTTTGAGTCGCGAGCGGCGTTTGGCCAAATCTTCTTCAGACAAGATGGCTTCATCCAAACCAAACTCTTTCATCAAGGCGCGTTCTTTCGCCTTGCTGATCTTCATGCGAAGCGGTTTGACCTTTTCGCTGCTGCTGGCGGTTTCATCCGCGAACTCGGCTTCCAAGTCGATGATGTCATCATCTTCTACGGCTTTTTTGGCGGCACCTTTGACTTTGGCCGCTGCTTTGCCGGTGGCTTTGGGTGGTTTGGCGCGTTCTGCGGACGGCTTGGCAGGTGCTTTGGTGGCGGGCTTGCTGACCGCTTTGGCAGCAGGTTTCGCGGCGGTTTTGGCGACTGGCTTTGCGGCGGCTTTCACTGCAGGTTTGGCTGCAGGCTTGGCAGTGGGTTTGGCGGCGGCCTTCGTGACCGGCTTGGCAGGGGTTTTGGCGGCTGGTTTGGCTGAGGCTTTGGGTGCAGGTTTGGCAGTGGCTTTGGTCACGGTTTTGGTCACAGGTTTGACGGCTGTTTTCACAGCGGGTTTGGCAACGGCCTTAACGGCTTTGGCAGGTTTTTTGGCAGGCATGTCAATCCTCTTTCAAAAAAATATCAAGCTCGCTCGGTGAATTGAGCGCGATGGCTGATCTAGGAGGGCAAACAAGCGGGTGGGGCGAACATTTGGTGTGCAATCCTTGCGGAGGTTGGCGGGTCGTGCGCTGGTTGTCACGGTTGGCCGGGCCCGGAGGTGTTGCTGTCGCGCTTG